>Ga0105055_10000623_pt1 | contig 56252 bp, 57 predicted proteins | sample BON03_FD_78090 | JGI IMG/M metagenome (GOLD analysis project Ga0105055, IMG submission 78090) | Freshwater microbial communities from Lake Bonney liftoff mats and glacier meltwater in Antarctica - BON-03 | ecosystem: Environmental > Aquatic > Freshwater > Ice > Glacier meltwater | place: Lake... | reverse complement strand
GTACAAACTAGGTCTAATTGTACCTATGAAAAACAGAGAAATCCAGCACAAAACTGAAATAATTTATTTGCATTCAATAGGTTAGTGTAAACCTAGGTACAATTTTTTTGGGAGATGAAGTAAGTGATGGCATGAGGTAAATACTCCTATAATACAGGTTAAAAAAAACCAAATCGGGCGAAGAATATCAGAGGCTGATTATCAATGGAAGAAAAATAATCATGCCAATGTTATGAAAATGTAAGCATACGCTTCAAGCGGGTGTGTTTTTAGTTTGGCCCATGTTTGTAAGCTGATGAAAACTAGCGATATTTGAAAAAAGTACTATTCTTTATACTAAGTATTTACAACTAAGAAAAAACTAAGAAAATAATATGTTTTTTTTGTGTAAACGAGGTTAGGTATGGGGAATCATAGCGGATCGCAAGCAAATCTAGAGCATCCAGAGGCTGTGGGCATTCTGGAATCTCCTTCTTATTATCTTTTAGATAAGAAAACACGCGATTGCGTTAAAGAATATTCTGCAGCTGGCTCATCTAAGAAAGAAGTTTTGGATGATTTTAAAGTAGATCTCCGTAGTGCAATTCTCAATCGACGTTCGTTGGTTCAAGCTTTAGAGGATGGAAAGTACTTTTTAAAAACGCTCGACCCCGTGACGTTTTATATTAAAGCCAACGCCCACGAAGCACGTTATGACGCAGATCTTAGTGTGATTAAACGAAAATTAAAGCTTTTGAATTATCTTATTCTTATGTCTGCTGAGCGCGCGAAAGAAACCAAAAATTTACCGGCGTTACCTGAACACAAAGCTTATCTTGAGCGGGTTGGGCGTATGCTTTCAGCCTTGCGCGATGCCCAGAAACATGCAAAAAAGGGAACAAGGCCTACGCCTTTAGAATGCTCTAAAACGGTGGGTGATAAAGATGCACCGTTGCGTTATTTTGGAATGCTTAATATTGTGCCTGCCTTGGTAGAAATGATTAAAGACATGACGTTGAATGATCTCGAGAAGATGCATGATATTTTTACGTCTTATAATGGATTACGTCTTTATCTCGTGTGGGCCGATGCGCTGGCACAAGCTATTTGCAATTTGATTGTGCGATCTGCTCAACAAGCTTTGACGGTGACCCAAGCAATTTTAAATGACTTAGCACTTGCTACAGGGTCGTTGGGTTTTATTTTGTATTTTACAACGTTCGGGATTTCGGCATCCATTGTTTTACAAAATACATTGAGCTTTGGGCTTACAAAAAAAGTGCGGGATCTAGAACTCAGTTGGTCTGAAAGGTTTAAAACCCAATGGGATGAACGAAAGTTTCTGATGCTGAACAATGCGGTTTGGGGGCTTGTTAATTTTGTTTGTTTTTTTTGGTTGGTTGGAAAAAATGCTTTGGGGTTTTGGGGGAATGTATTAACCGGCGTGTTATTTATTGCCGATCTTTTTCTGGTGTGGTGGCAATTTGAAGAAGCAAAAACAGAACATCAAGCACGACTTGGGTTTTATGACCAAGGTATTGATGATTTAGATAAATATATAACGCGCCTCATGAAGAAAGATCCAGAGAAGCAGATGATGATTGCCAAACTACAATTGGACAAACGTACGTTACTGGATTTGAAAAAACAGCTTGATCAAGAGTGGCGCTATAAAAAACAGCAACATGATCTTAATCTCATGTATGGCGTGGCGTTGGTGATTGGGTTTGCCGTGCTTTGCAGTTTTTTCTTTCCACCGGCACTGATTGTACCGTTCACGGCAATGATATTAACGTTGACGGGAGCGGTCATGTGTTTTGGTTTTGGGGTTGCCCATAAAGCCTTAAGTGGTGAAATTATTGTTCAAAAAGAACTAGAAACACAGGGTTTGAGTGTGGATGATTACGAGGATGCTCTCAGAGCATTTGAGGATGTATCAGAAGAACTTAAGCAATTATCGAATACGTCACTTGAGTATCAGAGGCTTCAAACCGAATCACAATTATTATATTTGAGTTTAAAAAAAGCCGTTGCGACGCGGGATTATCAAACGCAGGCTATTGACTATCAAAAAGCACAAATTATTTGTAATATTCTAACCGATATTATCGTACCCACACTGTTTTTACTGGCGTTTATATTTATGCCAATGGGTATCGGGATGCCCATTTTTGCGGTAGGTCTAGCCGTGCTTTTTTATGTGCATTGGCAAGTAGCTGAAATGGCACCTGAGGATAAAAAACCTGAGATGTTTAAAACATTGGATTCGTTTGGTTCGTGGCTTTTTACAAAAAAAGAGCCTGAAGAAGAGAGGCTGGAGCAATTTGATGAATCTGAATATAACAGCTTCTGTGCGCGCGTTAAAAAAGGTGACGATCCGGCTGTTATTTTGAGTGAGCAGCTAGAAAATACAACGTTTAAAGCTCCACCTGAATTGCCGGGTGATGAGATCTGCCCCGAAGGTGTAAATTAGTGTATAATATGCATCCATGATAGTCAGGGTGCTTTGGTTATGAATGCTTTAGAACATTATGATGTAATTGTAGTCGGTGGCGGTCACGCGGGGACAGAAGCGGCATTAGCTGCAGCTAGATTGGGCTCAAAAACGTTGCTATTAACGCATAATCTCGATTTGTTAGGCCAAATGTCGTGTAATCCTGCCGTGGGTGGGATTGGTAAAGGGCATTTAGTTAAAGAAATTGATGCCTTAGGTGGCGCGATGGCCGAGGCAGCAGACGAAGCGGGCATTCAATTTAGAACGCTGAATGCTTCAAAAGGCCCGGCTGTCCGTGCAACGCGTGTGCAAGCTGACCGTGTGCTGTATCGTGGGGCGATTCGGCGCCGACTCGAATCCCAACCTAATTTGACGTTGTTTCAACAAGCGGTGGACGATGTTCTGGTTGAAGGCGGGCGTGTCACGGGCGTGGTCACCCAGATGGGGCTATGTTTTAGTGCGCGCGCGGTTGTGCTTACCGTAGGAACGTTTTTAGGTGGCAAAATTCATGTGGGTAAGATGCAATCTTCCGGTGGGCGTGCGGGCGATCCTCCCGCGATTACACTCGCCGCGCGTCTTCGTGAGATGGATTTTCCTGTCGGGCGACTTAAAACGGGGACCCCGCCTCGTTTAGATGGCCGGAGTTTAAATTATGATGTGATGACGCCACAACCGGGTGATTCACCACGTCCTGTTTTTTCTTACATGGGCTCGGTGGATGATCATCCGCGCCAAGTTGCATGTCATATTACGCATACAACCGAGGCCACGCATCAAATTATTCGCGATAATTTGGGTGAGTCGGCGATGTATTCAGGGCTTATCGAGGGTGTGGGACCGCGTTATTGTCCATCGATTGAAGATAAAATTGTACGTTTTGCTGATAAAAATTCTCATCAATTATTTGTTGAACCTGAAGGCTTAACCACGAACGAGATTTATCCTAATGGCATATCAACCAGTTTGTCGTTTGAGGTGCAGCTGAAGTTTGTTCGAACGATTATAGGATTTGAAAACGCGCATATTACGCGACCTGGCTATGCGATTGAGTATGATTATTTTGATCCGCGCGGATTAACGGCGTTTTTGCAAACCAAGGCGATCAGTAATTTATTTTTTGCAGGACAAATCAACGGCACCACGGGTTATGAAGAAGCAGCTGCGCAAGGTTTAATTGCGGGCTTGAATGCAGCGCGTCTTACGCAAGACCGTGAGTTATGGTGCCCGCGTCGAGATGAAGCTTATATTGGTGTCTTAATTGATGATTTAATCACCTGTGGAACGCTTGAACCGTACCGCATGTTTACCTCACGTGCTGAATATCGTTTATTACTGCGAGAAGATAATGCGGATTTACGATTAACTGAGCAAGGGCGAAAGCTTGGCTTAGTTGGCGATGCACGCTGGCGCGTATTTTGTGACAAGCGTGAAGCGTTAGAATCCATGCAAACACAGCTCCAGCAAACATGGGTTCGCACCAAGCATCAACCGGCCCTTGCTGATGTGCTCGAAGGGCCGTTGGTGCATGATGTACGTGCGTCGGAGTTTTTAAAACGCCCTGAAGTGCGCTACGCACATCTTCAGATGCTTGATGATTTAAATTTGCCAGAGATTGCAGACGATGTGGCCGAGCAGCTTGAAGTTCAAATTAAATATGCGGGTTATATTGATAGGCAGCGTGCTGATATTGAGCGCTTGAAAAAGCATGAAGCCACACGTTTGCCAGATGAATTAGATTATTCTATGATTTCAGGCTTATCGGCTGAAGTGATTCAAAAACTGAAGAAGATCAAGCCTGCTTCGCTTGCGCAAGCGGGTCGTATTTCCGGGGTGACGCCGGCTGCGTTATCGCTTTTACTTGTGTATCTCAAAAAACAACGGTTGCTTGCCTAATGGTTAAACTAACACTCAGTCAACGGCTTAAAACAGGTTTTGAAGTTTTAGGTTTATCGCATGTGGATCCTGAGCCTTTTGTACAATATTTAGCACTACTTGAGCAATGGAATCGTGCGTATAATTTAACCGCTGTTCGTGACGTTGAGGAGATGGTTAGTCGGCATATTTTAGATAGCCTCGCAATTATCCCCTATCTTCGAGGGCATCGGTGGTTGGATGTGGGTACAGGACCGGGCTTACCCGGGGTTCCCTTGGCATTGGCGCACCCCGAAGCCGAGCTGGTGTTGTTGGATAGTAACGGTAAGAAAACGCGTTTTTTACGCGAAGTGGTTAGAAATTTGTCTCTAAACCATGTTGAAGTGATCGAATCACGTGTTGAAAGCTACCACCCTACACGTGCATTTGATACAGTAGTCAGTCGGGCATTTAGTGCGCTCGAACCTATGGTCGAAAAGACGCGACATCTTATTGATTCGCGTGGGCTTTGGTTGGCCATGAAAGGACGTGTTCCGGAAGACGAACTCATCCACCTTGGCAAGTCTTATGACACGCGGACGTATACGGTCCCGGGTGTTGTGGGCGAGCGCTGTTGTATTCTTATTGAACCATCATCTTGAGGAGCACGCATGGGCAAAGTGATTGCCATTGCCAATCAGAAAGGGGGCGTTGGCAAAACCACCACGGCGGTTAATTTAGCTGCTTCGCTTGCTGCTGAACACCAAAACGTATTATTGATTGATCTTGATCCGCAAGGCAATGCGACGATGGGATCGGGTATCGATAAGCACAGTTTGCTTCATTCAAGCAACGATGTTTTACTTGGCGATTGCTTGGCAGAGCAAGCTATTCTAAAAACAGCATGTGGGTTTGATTTGCTGCCAGGCAGTTCTGATCTGACCGTTGCAGAAGTGAGCCTCATGGCGCACACGCATCGTGAAGCGATGCTCGCTAAAGCACTCAAGCCGATTGAGGCGCGGTATGATTATATTCTGATTGATTGCCCACCTGCGTTGAACACACTTACACTGAATGCTTTGGTTGCTGCAGAGTCGGTGCTTATTCCTATGCAGTGTGAATATTACGCACTGGAAGGTCTTGCTGACTTGCTTTCTACGATCAAGCAAGTGACGGCTTCGGTTAATCCGCGGTTGAAAATCGAAGGTCTTGTGCGCACACTTTATGATGGGCGAAATCGGTTATCGCGTGATGTATCAAAAGAATTACTGACGCATTTTGGAACCCAAGTTTATCGTACGGTTGTACCGCGAAATGTTAAGTTGGCGGAAGCCCCAAGTCATGGTCAAGCAGTGCTTCAGTATGCAAGAGGATCGGCTGGATCGGCGGCCTACCAGGTGCTTGCATCGGAGTTGATGGGGCGTCAGAAAACCAGACGAACCACAGCGGAGGTTGCATGAGTGCTAAGCGTGGGGGGTTAGGGCGTAGTTTATCTGCATTACTTGCCAATATGGAAGAGCCAATCACCGGTGAAGTTACACCGAGGGTGAACGAATCGATGCTCATGATGTTGCCGGTGATGGCGTTGCAGCCTGGACAATATCAACCACGTGGTGCGATGGATGAAACCGGTTTGCAAGAGCTTGCTGCATCGGTTAAACAACAAGGCTTATTGCAGCCGATTGTGGCGCGAGAGCTTTCACCCAAACAGTATGAGATTATTGCCGGTGAACGGCGTTGGCGTGCTTGTCAGTTGGCGGGAATTACCGATGTGCCCGTGTTGGTGCGTCAAGTCAATGATGAAACGGCGATGGCGCTGGCGCTTATTGAAAATTTGCAGCGTGAAGCGCTGAGCGTTATGGATGAAGCACGTGCGATGCAGCGTTTGAGTCAGGAGTTTTCGCTCACACATATTGATATTGCACGCTTGCTTTCAAAATCAAGAGCTGCAGTGAGTAATTGTTTGAGGCTTTTAAACCTGAGCGAGGTGGTTAAAACCATGCTTGATGATGGTCGGCTCGATATGGGGCATGCGCGTTGTTTATTACGGCTCAATGAGGCTGAGCAAGCGCAAGTTGCAGAATGGGTGGTGAATCGGCGTTTATCTGTTCGTGAAACCGAGGCCTTAGTCGCGCGCGTGAAAGCAAATGAAAGTGGCGTTTTTTCGCGCAAACCAACGCGGGCGACCGGTGTGGAATTTCATGATGAACTCAAGCAATTATCGGCACATTTAGGGACAAAAGTTCAGCTTAAACCTGGGGCTTCGGGGCAAGGAAATTTGCTGATTCAATTTAAAAATGCTGAGCACTTAGAGCAGATGTTTGCATCTTTGCGTGCGACACTGCCCACAGAAGCCATGGCGTGACATTAAAAACAAACCTAACCATCGGCGAGCAAGCTGAGTTGTATGCGCGTAAATACTTGGAAAAACAGGGCTTAACGTGGCTTGCTAGCAATTTCAGGTGTCGCGCGGGTGAAATTGATTTAATCATGAAAACCTGTGAAAGTGAGCTTGTTTTTATTGAAGTGCGACGTCGTTCCTCGATAAAATTCGGAGGAGCGGCGGCAAGTGTGACGGTAACCAAGCAAAAAAAAATCATAAAAACAGCTGCATTGTATTTGTTAAAATACCCAAAAGAAGGGCAGCATGGCGTGCGTTTTGATGTGTTGGCTTTTGATGGTAAGCCTGCCCGTTTGACGTGGATTAAACGTGCGTTTGACGCGGATTATTGAGGAATAAGACATGAGTTTGATAGACTCACATGTGCAACAGTTGTTTAATGCAAGCATTGAAGCAAGTATTGCTGCAGCTGATGCATTGCCTGAGATGATAACGGACGCTGGTGCACGCTTAGCCAAGGCTTTGCTGGATAATGGTCGGATTTTTGTGTGTGGCAACGGGGGTTCGTTGGCGAATGCGTTGCATTTCTCAACGGCTTTGTTAAATCATTTTGAGGTGGAACGGCCGGCTTTGCCCGTGATGGTTTTAGGTACAGATATGGCACTGACCACATCGTTATTACAAGATGGGCATGCAGATCACGTGTTTTCACGTCCCTTGCAGGCTTTAGGTCATGCGGGTGATATTTTATTATTACTCAGTACTTCGAATCAAACCATGAATCTTGTGCATGCGGTGGACGCAGCACATGAACGAGGCATGGATGTGATTTTGCTCGGCGCGTCTAAGCGAGGTGTGCTGGCTAACCATTTGGGGCCGCATGATATGGAAATTGCTGTGCCTCTGGAGTCACCTGCTCGCGTTCGGGAGATTCATTTATTTGTGTTACATTGTTTTTGTGATTTAATCGATCAGGCGTTGTTTGGCCAAATAATGGGGTGAAAATATCATGAAGTTAGGGCGATGGAGTGCTGCATTTATTTTAAGTTCGAGTGTGTTGCTTGGAGGGTGTGTTCTGGGGGTGATGGCCGGTGCTGCTGCGGGGCTTGTGGTGTATGACAAACGTAGTGTGGTCATGATTGAGCGTGATGCACGTATTTTTCATGTTGTGCATACCGAGCTTGTTTCCGATCCTCAATTTAGACATTCACATATTGGTGTGACGAGCTTTAACCAGGTGGTGTTGTTGGTGGGGCAAATACCCACAGCGTCGCTACGTGAAGTTGCTGAAAAAATTGCAAAAGGAACACCGAACGTACGACGTGTTTATAACGAAATTACGATTGGGTCTCCGATTATGCTGACAGAGCAAAGTCGTGACACGTGGATTACCGGTGAAGTTCGCGCCAAATTATTACAGAAAAAAGGCCTTGAGTCAGGTTCGATTCGTGTGGTGACGGATAATGCTGTGGTGTACCTCATGGGTATTGCAACGCCAGAACAAGGAGGGCTTGCAGTCGATGTAGCACGGCAAGTTAAGGGCGTTCGTAAAGTGGTGAAAGCCTTTCAGTACGTGCATTGATGATGCATCAGTACGGGCTCCGATGGGTGTTCTTAGGCTGGATAAGTTTGCTCTTATCCAGCTGCGCCGATTTAGGCAGCGGTGTATGGACCGGTGCGATGTTGGTTTATGATCGACATAATGTTTATAAAAAATTGACGGATTATCAATTGGGTGCTGATGCCAGTCGATCGCTGTTTCATGATAAACGTTTGAAATGTGATGGATGTGCCATTGATTTGGCTGTGTTTCATCGAGATGTTTTGCTCACAGGCCATGTTCCGAGTCGTGCGCTGCGCCAAGAAGCCAACGCACGGGTTGCTGAAATATCAGGTATTCGCAAACAATTTAATCAATTGGCCATTGGAGCCGGTTTGGATAATACGGTAGAAGACGCATGGATTACGGCGAAAATTAGAAGTCAAGTGGTCGCGGACGCCAAAATTGAGCCACGTCAATTTAAAGTAGTTACGGCCGATAGAATTGTGTATCTCATGGGTGATGTGATGCCGGAGCAAGGAGCACGCGTGATTCACGTTGCAACGCATACGGAGGGTGTACGTCGTGTGGTCAAGCTCTTTAATTATTATCGGTTGAGTGCTGAGTAGCGTAAAAATATGATATAAAAAAAAGCCTAAGATAGACTCAGGCTTTTTCGATCTCTTTCCCAATCAGGAAGTGGCAAACCCGATCAAGATAATAATACTCTATCAGTGAATAGAGGTATTCGCCAAGGGTTTACACATTTTTTTTATCTTAAATGTACGGAATAAATCCGGTTGAGAATAAATTATCTCAGCTTGATCTTGTTTGCGTAGCTTTGCAGGATGTGAGCGCCAATGATGCCTAAATTTAAGATGACGCTTATCATGTTTGTGATGCAATTCATCACCGTAGCGATGACCCATGTTTTCGTGCATACACGCACTGGTGTGTTGTTTTCGTTCAGACATAATGTCACCTCTAGGTTAGTTAATCATGCGTTTTTTCTTTGGTAGTATGTTTAAGTATAGCTTGATGTTCTATTTTTGCTCGCTCGTGCCGACTAAGCGCATGTTAAACAGCTGTTGCGTCACGTAGATGATTAATTTATAATTTGCGCCAATGAATGAAGGTGGCATGTGAAAAATCAGCAGGGCTTACAGGGCGCGAAGCGTCTTTTTTTGATGCAATTACGTGTGAGCGCAAGTGCTTCGTTGTTGGTTTGGGCAATATTTGGCCTGGGTTTAGCGCGTTCAATGTTGCTCGGTGCTTTGGTGTGTATGGTGCCTCAAGCTTGGTTTGCGCGCAGCTTGTTTCGGGATCAACGTGCACGCTTTTCACAACAGATTTTAAAAAGCGCTTATCGAGGCGAGGCCATGAAGTTGCTGATGTCAGCAACTTTGTTTGCGGTGGTGTTTCGATGGGTGGATGTGGTTCCTGTGATGTTTTTTGCAGGATATTTTTTGGTACACGTCACGTTTTGGTTTGCGCCTTGGTTTTTCCGGGGGAATCAGAACAGCATGAGCAAGGCAAGTGTTGAGAAATTATGATATCAAGTACTGACTATATTAAGCATCACCTTACGTATTTAACGTATAACTTAAAAACCATGAGTGTTGGCACGGGCGGTGGGTTCTGGACATTGAATCTCGACACCATCTTTTTCTCGATATTATCGGGCGTCGTCGCTTTGTCGCTATTGATTTTTGGTGCACGCCGCGTATCAGCAGGTCTTCCTGGAAAATGGCAGAACTTTGCTGAAGTGATGCTTGAGTTTGCTGACACGCAAGTTAGAGACTGTTTTCATGGTCGAAATGCTTTGATCGGCCCGTTAGCGCTCACCATTTTTGTGTGGGTGTTTGTGATGAACTTTATGGATATCGTACCGGTTGATGTATTGCCGTTGCTCGCCAGTTCGGCCGGCGTGCACCATTTGAAAGTGGTACCAACCAATGACTTAAACATGACGTTTGCGATGTCGCTGTCTGTGTTCTTCATGATTATTTTTTACAGCATTAAAATTAAAGGCCCCAAAGGTTTTATTAAAGAATTAACGCTTCAGCCGTTTAATCACCCAGTATTTATTCCGTTTAATCTGTTGTTAGAGCTGGTGGGCTTAATCGCTAAACCCATTTCTTTGGCTCTGCGATTATTTGGTAATCTTTATGCTGGAGAATTAATATTTATTCTGATAGCCTTGCTCACGCTTGATACGGCCTCATCGTCGTTGCTATCAACTACAGCACAAGGCATAGCACAGTTTTTCTTATCGTTGGGATGGTCAATTTTTCATATCCTAGTGATCACGCTGCAGGCGTTCATCTTCATGGTTCTTACGATTGTTTATTTAAGTTTGGCCCACGAAGAGCATTAAGGTTAGTTGTTGGTTTTTAATTTGGTTTTTGTATCGTTAGCGTAAAAGGGGAAGTTTGATGGAAATGGCAAGTTTGGTAGCTCAAGTTCAGAGCATGACAGTTGTTGCTGTAGCACTTTTGATTGGTCTTGGTGCATTAGGAACAGCAATTGGCTTTGGTTTGTTGGGTGGTAAGTTTTTAGAAGGTGCTGCACGTCAACCAGAAATGGTGCCTATGCTGCAAGTTAAAATGTTTATCGTCGCAGGTCTTTTAGATGCTGTAACCATGATTGGTGTAGGTATTGCATTGTTCTTTACCTTTGCGAATCCGTTTCTTAGTGCACTTGGATCTTAAAGCATGGATATTAATGCAACACTCATCATACAAATGCTGGTTTTCGCAGCATTTGTTTGGTTCACGATGACGTTTGTTTGGCCACCATTGACCAAGGCGTTAGAAGAGCGACGTGATAAAGTTGCAGGTGGTTTAGCTGCAGCTGAGCGTGGTCAACGTGAGCTTGAATTAGCGCAAGAGCGCATTAAAGAAGAGCTGAAGCAAGTGAAGGTTGATGCGGCTGATATTATCGAGAAAGCGGGGCGTCGTGCGTCACTGCTTGTTGATGAAGCCAAAAACCACGCACGTGCCGAGGCCGAACGTATTGCTAAAACGCATGCTGAGCAACTCGCTCAAGAAGTGAATCGAGCAAAAGAAGCGTTGCGTCAGCAGGTCGGTACTTTAGCGTTGGCAGCAGCTGAGAAAATTTTAATGAATGAAGTGGATGCAGAAAAAAATAAAGCTATCCTCGATCATTTAATTGAAGAGCTTTGATATGTCAGATAACACAAGTATAGCAAGACCTTATGCAAAAGCTGTTTTTGAGCATGCCTTAGAAAGTCAGACCTTGTCTGACTGGTCTGTTTGGCTTGCAAAGCTTGATGGTGTGGCGTCAAACCCTGATTTTCAGAGTTTTATACTGAATCCAAAAACAACTGTAGAGCAGCATGCCGAAGCTTTGGTATCTGTGATGGAAGCTTTGCTAAATGTTAAGCAATCATTGCCTAATGTGTTGAGTGCATTGATTCAAGTCTTAGCTGATAACAAGCGAATATTAGTTCTTTCAGAACTGCAGGTGCAATTTGAAGCGCTGCGTGCTGACGAAGAAAATCGAATTTGTGTTCGTGTGAGTAGTTTTTCTCCGCTGGATGAGAAGCAAAAAACACGTTTAATTGAACGTTTGAGCGAACGACTTAAACGGGATGTGACACTGGATTTAACCGTTGAGCCAGCGCTTTTAGGCGGAGCTGTTATCTGTGCCAACGATTGGGTTATTGATGCCTCAGTAAAAGGTCAGTTAGACAAATTAGGCGCCGACTTGGTCGGGTCATTGAGAGGGTAGGTTTCATGTCACAACAAATCACATTAAGTCCATCGGAAATTAGCGAACTCATCCGACAAAAAATTGAAAAATTCAACGTTACCTCCGATGCACGTAACGAAGGCACCATTGTCAGTATTAAAGATGGAATTGTGCGTCTTCAAGGGCTTGAAGAAGCCATGCAAGGGGAAATGATTGAGTTTGAAGGCGGCGTATTTGGCTTGGCTTTGAACTTAGAGCGTGATTCGGTAGGGGTGGCCTTGCTGGGTAGTCCGGCTGGCTTGTCTGAAGGGCAAAAAGGTAAATGCACAGGACGTATTTTAGAAGTTCCAGTCGGTCCAGAACTGCTTGGTCGTGTGGTTGATGCCCTCGGCAATCCAATCGACGGCAAGGGTCCTATTCATGCTAAAGCATCGTTACCGATTGAGCGTGTTGCTCCCGGCGTTATTGAGCGTAAATCGGTTGATCAACCGCTTCAAACCGGGTTGAAGGCGATTGATGCCATGATTCCTGTAGGTCGTGGTCAGCGCGAGTTAATTATTGGTGACCGCCAAACAGGTAAAACGGCGATTGCAATTGATGCCATTATTAATCAAAAAGGCAAAGGCATTACGTGTGTCTATGTCGCTATTGGACAGAAAGCTTCTTCGGTTTCAACGCTGGTTCGAAAGTTAGAAGAGCATGATGCTTTAGCTCACACCATTATTGTGGTGGCGGGTGCTGCTGATCCTGCTGCACTTCAATTTATTGCACCTTATGCTGGGTGTGCGATGGGTGAGTTCTTCATGGAGCAAGGTGAAGATGCCTTAATCGTGTATGATGATTTAACCAAGCAAGCTTGGGCTTATCGTCAAATTTCATTGTTGTTGCGTCGTCCGCCAGGTCGAGAAGCGTATCCAGGTGATATTTTCTATTTGCATTCACGATTACTTGAGCGTGCTGCACGTATTAACGCAGACGAAGTCGAGCGTTTAACGAACGGTCGTGTAAAGGGCAAAACCGGCTCACTTACAGCCTTACCGATTATTGAAACACAAGCAGGTGACGTATCAGCTTTTGTTCCAACCAACGTGATTTCGATTACGGATGGTCAGATTTTCTTAGACGTTGATTTGTTCAACTCCGGTGTTCGACCTGCCATTAATTCAGGCTTGTCGGTTTCACGGGTTGGTGGTGCAGCTCAAACGAAAATCATGAAAAAATTAGGTGGTGGAACACGTTTGGCTTTGGCTCAGTTTCGTGAGCTTGAAGCGTTTGCTCAGTTTGCTTCTGATTTAGATGAAATCACACGGAAGCAGCTTGAGCGTGGTCAGCGTATTACCGAGATCATGAAGCAGCCGCAATATTCACCGCTCACCGTCGCTGATATGGCAATTGCGATGTTTGCTGTTGAAAAAGGTTACCTCGATGATTTATCAACCCATGAAATCGGTCCTTTTGAAGCCGCGCTTCTTGGATACATGCATGCTTCACATGCAGCCTTACTTCAAACCATCAATGAAACGGGTGGCTTTGATGATGCCATTCAAGCTCAATTGATGGCGGCTGTAGATGAGTTCAAACGGACTGGAAGCTGGTAAAATAACCGGGGTCTCCCCAAACAGGTAGAAGATTGATGGCTGGAGCAAAAGAAATCCGCTCTAAGATTGGGAGCATTAAAAATACGCAAAAAATCACGCGTGCCATGGAAATGGTCGCGGCGAGTAAAATGCGTAAAACCCAAGATCGCATGCGCGCTTCTAAACCGTATGCAACCAAGCTCTATGATGTGGTTAGGCATCTGGCACGTGCGAACGCAGAGTATCGACACGCCTTTATGGATGTACGCGAGCAAAAGCGTGTGGGTTTGATTGTTGTCACATCTGATCGTGGTTTATGTGGCGGTTTAAATGCAAATTTACTGCGTGAAACCATCCGCAACATGCGTGGCTGGCACGAGGCAGGTCAAGAAATTCGTTTGTGTGTGGTCGGTCGTAAAGGTCAGGCGTTTTTTAAGCGCGTTGGTGGGCACGTTTTGGCGTCGGTTGTTCAGCTCGGTGACACACCGAATGTAAGCGACATGATTGGTGCTGTCAAAGTCATGCTGGACGCGTTTGAACAGGGCGAAATTGATGCCTTGCATGTTATTTCTAACGAGTTTGTAAATACCATGACGCAGAAGCCTGTGATGAAGTCGCTGCTTCCGTTGCCTGTTTCAGATGAAGACAGCGAATCACTAGGGCATCATTGGGATTATATTTATGAGCCTGAAGCGAAATCACTGTTGGACGACTTGTTGACACGTTTTATCGAGTTACAAGTGTACCAAGCTGTGGTTGAGAACATTGCATGTGAGCAAGCAGCTAAAATGATTGCCATGAAAAGCGCGACAGACAACGCGGGCGATTTAATCAAAACATTTCAATTGGCATATAATAAAGCTCGACAAGCCGCGATTACCCAGGAATTGGCGGAAATTGTCGGTGGTGCAGACGCGTTATAAGAGGGCAGATGATGAGCGTAGGAACAGTAGTTCAAGTAATTGGTGCAGTCGTTGACGTTGAGTTTCCACGTCAGAGCGTGCCTAAAATTAATGATGCATTGAAGCTCGTAGAGAGTGATTTGGTGTTTGAAGTTCAGCAACAGCTGGGTGATGGTGTGGTACGTACCATTGCTATGGGAACGACCGATGGTTTAAAGCGCGGCCTTTCTGTACATAACACCAATCAACCAATTCAAGTTCCTGTGGGTAAAAAAACCCTGGGTCGCATTATGAATGTATTGGGTCGCCCTATTGATAACGCAGGTCCCATTGGTGCTGAAGAAGAAGCACCCATTCATCGTGCACCACCGAGCTATGATGAACAAGCCAGTAGCCAAGAGTTGCTAGAAACCGGTATTAAAGTGATTGATTTGCTTTGCCCTTTTGCTAAAGGTGGTAAAGTTGGTCTTTTTGGTGGCGCCGGCGTAGGTAAAACCGTCAACATGATGGAATTAATTCGAAACATCGCCATTGAGCACAGTGGTTATTCTGTGTTTGCTGGTGTGGGTGAGCGTACCCGTGAAGGAAACGATTTCTATCATGAAATGAAAGACTCGAACGTACTTGATAAAGTATCTTTGGTATACGGACAAATGAACGAGCCTCCCGGCAACCGTTTACGTGTTGCGTTAACCGGCTTGACCATGGCTGAAAAATTCCGTGATGAAGGCCGTGATGTTTTATTATTTGTCGATAATATTTATCGTTATACCCTTGCAGGGGTTGAAGTATCAGCACTGCTCGGGCGTATGCCATCTGCTGTAGGTTATCAACCAACGTTAGCCGAAGAAATGGGTATGCTTCAAGAGCGTATTACTTCGACTAAAACTGGTTCGATTACCTCGATTCAAGCGGTTTATGTACCTGCGGATGACTTGACCGATCCATCACCTGCAACAACCTTTGCGCATTTGGATGCAACGGTTGTCTTGTCGCGTCAAATTGCTGAGCTTGGTATTTACCCAGCGGTTGATCCACTTGATTCATCTTCACGCCAGCTTGACCCATTGGTTGTAGGCCAAGCGCATTATGATACGGCACGAGGTGTTCAGAAAACGTTGCAACGTTATAAAGAATTGAAAGATATTATTGCAATTCTTGGTATGGATGAGCTTTCAGAAGAGGATAGACGTACGGTAACACGCGCACGTAAAATTCAGCGCTTCTTGTCTCAACCGTTTTTTGTGGCTGAGGTCTTCACGGGCTCACCAGGAAAATACGTACCGTTGTCAGATACGATTCAAGCGTTCCAGGGCATTTTAGCTGGTGAATACGATGACTTACCCGAGCAAGCATTCTACATGGTCGGTTCCATCGAAGAAGCTGTTGCTAAAGCGAAAACGTTATAAGGTTGGATGTTATGGCGATTACGATGCATCTAGATATTGTTAGCGCAGAAAAAGCTATTTACTCAGGTCCTGTTGAGATGGTCATTGCGACAGGTGAGCTGGGTGAGTTAGGCGTCGTCCCAGGCCACGCACCGCTATTAACGGTGTTAAAGCCTGGTGAGATTCGCGTGACACAAATCGGTGGTCAAGAAGATATCTTTTATGTCTCTGGCGGTATTCTTGAAGTTCAACCCAATTGTGTGAGTGTTTTAGCTGATACCGTTGAACGAGCGGACTCTTTAGATGAAGCCGTTGCTTTAGAAGCTAAAGCTCGCGCCGAAGAAGCGATGGCAGATAAAAACTCTGACATTGATTATTCTCGGGCGTCGGTTGAGTTAGCGCGTGCAATTGCTCAAATCCGAGCAATTCAGAAGGTTCGAAAACAACTCAAATAACATTTAAAATAACGCAACAGGACTTAAGCTTGACAGCTTGAGTCTTGTTTTGCACACAACGTTATCCACAGCCCAAAACAAAGCCAACGTTCACGATCTAAATAAAATCGTTTGTAATCAGTCACTTAGGTGTGTTTAAATAAAATGTATTGATTTTTCATAAACTTACCCACAAATTTAGCCTTGGTGCAGTTCTAGACTCGTAACTTTCAAATAGTGTGTTATACTCAATCTGTTTAGTTATCAATTAGTTATCATGATAAGGAATGAATCGTGAGTTCATTAAGTAAAGCTCGATTGGTTGAAATCTTATGCGATGAGTTGGCACTAACCAAACCTGATGCCCGCCTCATGGTTGATGAGTTTTTTGAATCCATACGTGATGCCTTGGAGCAGGGGCATGATGTTAAATTGTCTGGGTTCGGAAATTTTATCTTACGGGATAAAACAGCGCGTCCTGGGCGTAACCCCAAGACCGGCGAAACAGTTCCCGTAACGGCACGTCGTGTTGTGACGTTTAAGCCCGGTAGTAAATTAAAAAAGACGGTTAAATCTAGTAAATAGGATGCATATGCTAAATCATTCTTCTAATGAAACGGTTTATTCGGCTGGTAGATATTGTTGTATTTTTTTTAATATTCAAGAATTCGTGGGTTCTCGAACGGTTGAGATAACGGTTTAGGATCACGTATCAAATGTGGTTCTTCGACGTAGGTTATTTGACTGCTGTCATCCACTAAAAGTCGATACCAGGGGTGCTGATGTGCAAACGCCCGTGTGTTTGCTTGTGGGTTGTAGCGACCGGATGCTTGAAACACCGGATCGATATCCACCACAAGGGCTCGGTAGCCTTGCTGTTTGTGCAAGACCACCTCACCAAGATTAAACTTCGCCTGAAACATGTTTTTTTATTCTTCTGTCTTACGATGGCAGATTTTATCCGCAAGATAACCCACCGCGCCGGCATAATAAATTGAATTATTGTACCGAAGAATCATCTTGTAGTTCGGATAAGCTAGAAAAACAGGCCCGCCATGCGGTTGAATAATACTTGCCTCTAAATCAGGTCGGGGTAAAGCTCCACCTTGGGTGGTGCGTACGCCTAAAGCTTCCCATTCCCGTACCGTTTTGACGGTCGACTTGCCTTCAAGTTGGTTATCAAAGTTTTGGGGAAGTTTCACATGAATCGCCCAGGGCTCACCTTGTCGCCAGCCTTTGCCTTTCATGTAATTCGCAACGGATGCAAGCGCGTCAGGTATAGATGTCCAAATATCACGATGACCATCGCCATCATAATCCACCGCGTATTGAACCCAGCTGGAAGGAAGAAATTGTGGATGCCCAGATGCACCGGCCCACTCACCTTTGAAGTGCTTAAGATCAACATGTCCATCGTTTAAGATATGTAACGCTGTAAAAAGCTCGTGCCTAAAAAATTTAGAGCGCTTGGAGTCATAAGCCAGTGTTGTGAGTGATTTAATTACCGGAAAATTACCCATATAGCCACCGTAACTGGTTTCAAGGCCCCAAAACGACACAATAAAGCAGGGATCAACACCGAAACGTTGGCCAATATCTTCTAAGAGTTGCTGATGCTGTTTATATTTTTTGCGTCCGAGATTAATTCGATAAGCATCAATGCGAGAGTTTCTGTATTTATAATAACTTATGCGATGCTCGGGCTGTGAGTGTGCTAAGTTTTTGATGCGTCGACTGGGTTCATGCACGCCTTCAAATGCGGCCTGAATCACATCAGGTGATATACCGTCTTCAAGTGCTTCTTGTTTGACTTCGGCAAGCCAGGTGGGCCATGGGGTTTGATTGGCGAGGGCTTGGTTTGATGCAAGTGAACTGATACAGATGGCTGTGATAAGCGCAGGTATTTTCATTCCGTGTCTCCTTCTTCGTGAGCTATTGTACGGCAGGTTGCTTAGTATTGAGTGTGGTAGAGGATTGGCAGAAATTCAAATGAAAATACAAAAACGTTGTTTATCTTGCAGTCGTAACGCCGTGAGCGGGCCACCCCAAACACAGCCTGTATCTATCGCATGAATGTTTTTGATGGGGCAGTGGCCTTGTAAGGCAGCCCAGTGACCAAAGATAATATCTTCATGAATACCACAACGTGTGGGGACAGCATACCAAGGGTAGGTGTGGGGTGGAGGGTGGTTAGGTGCGCCTTTGCATGCAAGTTCTAAATGTCCGTTGGCATCACAAAAACGCATGCGTGTGAAATAATTACAAATCACACGGAGTCGTTCGATAGGCGTTATATTGTTGGATAGATAATTCGGTGTGTTGCCGTACATGTGTATCAAAAAATCTAAATAATGCTCGCCAGCAAGCGCTAATTCGAGCTCTTGGGCATGCGTTTTGGCTTCTTCAAGATTCCAACAAGGGGCTATGCCTGCATGCGTCATCACAATATTTAAATCTGGGTCGTGATGCAAGAGAGGTTGTATGCGAAGCCAATGCCCAAGTTCGTCACGGTCCGGTGCGTTTAATATTTCTTTCAGGGTATCATCGGGTTTAGGTTGCTGGTTAGGTAGAAACATTTGACAGAGCACATGCAAATCATGGTTGCCCAGTGTAATGCGAGGTGTTATCAGTAGATTTTTAATAAAACGTAATGTTTCAAGTGATTTTGGACCGCGATTGACTAAATCACCGACAAACCAAAGTCGATCGGTGTGATCATCAAACTGAATTTTTTCAAGCAGGCGTTGCAGTGCATCAAAGCAGCCCTGTATGTCTCCTAGGGCATAATCAACCATAAGGTTTTGCTGAAGGAATAAGCTTAGATATAGACTCTTGCTCTAATCTTTTTTCCCATTGGCCTGATTTGGATAATTGTTCTATTTGATGATTACTCATATGTTCGAGGGCTGTGGTGCGGGTTGCTGCAGCTGCATTGGATGTTTTTAACTTGAAGCTGTGCGGTAGGGCAACGGAGCCTTTGATAAGCAGGCCTTTTTCAGCGGGCGTGCCATCGAGTGCGGGTTCGTGTAGGCCTAAGGCCATCACACCTTGTTGAACAGCTAGCCAATTTTTAAACTCGGGGTGCTCGCGGACAAATAACTTAAATGCTTCAGGGCCTATCATGGTACCACCGGCCACGGTCATTAATGGGACTTGGTTCATGGTGAGTTTACTTGCCTCAAGGGCGGCCAGGAGCCATTGAATAAACTCGGCACCGGCGAGTCGCTCGCGATCGCCAGGTGTTGCCGTTGGATTATCAACAAACGTGTTGATGCGCCTGGCTGATGGTTCAAGATGATGATGGAGTGGTAGATGTTCAAGCAGATTGTTTTGAATGGCCATGGCATCGGCACGGTCTAAAATGAGTGCCAATGTTCCTGAAGAAGCGGAGTCCTCGCTTAATAGCTCAAGCCATACGGCAAATACATCTAGATTTTTTGTGAGCCAGGCAAAGCCCTCTTTAGGCATCAGTTGTTGTGCAAAAATAATATTAAGCCGGCGACGCAGTATATCATCGTGATCGCTGTTGATGATCTCAAAATGATAGTGACGGGCCGTTTTTCCCAGGGGTTCAAGCAAAGGCTCCCAGCATTTGATCACTTGATTTTTTTCGTTATAGAGTTCAATCGCGTAATCAAGCGGTAATTTACCGATGCCACGTAATAATCCTGCAGAAAAAAGCGCGTACCACCATAATTGTTGATCTTCGGATAGATGGGATTCCGGATCGGCTAAGACCACGGTTTTAAATAATTCAACAGCAGCAACGGTACGGTCTAAAGCGTGATCAAATAAGCCGCCGGGAGATGAAAAATAACTGTTGGTTGTTTCTGGAAGTTGCTGTGTGTAGTTCAGCATGTGCTGTAACAAGCTTTGGCATAAGGCGTCAAAGCGCGACGGCTCTAAAAAACTGGCTTTCTTGATGCTTTGAATGCGCTCAGGACGCTTACCTTCAGTCAGTAAACGCTGGGGGGGTAGAATAGCCGTCATTTTATGCTTCGATGCATGATGGCTTGTTATTTTTTTACGCTCAAACACACAGGTCTCCAATCGAGTCATAAGGCGCTTTGGATATTCTACAGGATTAATTCATAAATTTCGCGAGTTAATATTCAATATTTTTGGTGTTATCAGCGATAGCTTTGATTATCCGATGGGTTAGGATCGTCTTTAGGTTCTGTTGTTTTGTGTGCTGGCTCGGACGTTTGGTCTTTAAAATATTGATCGTATTCATCAAGACTATTTTTAAGCGCTTGCTTACATTGATCTCGATCATGTTCCGAAGCTAACGTTGCATCTGGCAAACCTTGGGTCAATATTTTTTCTTGTGGTTGTAGTGTGTTTATGAGATAGCTTTCTATTTCGCGAGCCTGTTCTGGATAAAGTGTTTTAGCGGCCTCATAAGCTAAGAATAAATTATTTAACACACGAAGTGCAGGTATCGCTTGAGTTGCAATTTTAGATGAAAATTTTAATGCTTTGCAAAATGTATTGAGTGTGTTGGAGTCGATTTTGTTTTTTAAAACATCGGCAAGCTCAGAGCCGATGGCTTTTTGTATCAACGAAGCTGTATTTTTAATATTGTTAATTTGTTTTTTATGTTCGTTGAACTGATCTTTTGCAGAAGATAATCCTTCATGTAACTTTGTCTGTTCTTCTGGTGATGACAACACTTCGGATGTTTTACGAGCGATTTCTCGAACCACAGGTCCCATCATGTCTTCAGCACGTGCTTCTTTTTCCTTTTGTGCTTGTGTGAAAGCATCCAGAAAATGGTATGACATGGATGATGCACCATGAGCAATATTTGACAAGTCGAGTGAAGGAAGATGAGCCGACAGTGGCTCGATGGACTTTTGAGCGGCATACCAGAGAGGCTGAGAAGGTATTTTATATAGTGCGGGCAATGCACTTTGTACGTTTGGCATGACAGCGTGCGCACGTATGGCCATAGACTCAGTCTTTGCGGCAATACGAAAGCTTGTGTTTAAAACGTTTTGAGCTAGTTTTATTTTCACTATACGCCATTATTCTTTGTGATTGAATAACTAACATATAGGTCAAAATGTGCTTTTTTAAAGGTTGGGGGTTAAAGAACTCGGTGTGCTTGGCATGAGTCTGATAAATATCAAAAGCGTTTTCGGTGGAAATTGTTGATGTATCCACTTTCGTTTATTCTGTATCATTCAAGTCTATATTGCTTTCCATGCCAGCCTTTGCGGCCCTAATCCATGCTACAGGATCAAACGCTGGTAGTGCGCCTGAAAGAGTAACAAGTTTTTCAGTGCTATTAAATGGTTTTACTTCATTTGAGTTTGAATTGCTTATTAGTCAAGGATCTACATTGTCTAGTACTGCTACAACATGGTGGACTTCCACATCAGTTCCAGGAGTTCCAGGAACTGCATATACATTTACCCAAGGCCCTCTATTGGTACATATACAGTCGGTACAGATGCAATAGGTGCAGCACATTCTTTTGTTGCAATTCAGCAATTTTAACATTCGCTGAGGCCTTGGCCTCAATGCTCGATCGGTTATCGAAGAGCCGCGGCGAGCATTAAGTATTCTTGCACAGACAAGGTTTCTGGGCGGCGAACAGGGTCGATACCAAGCTCGGTGAGCTTGCTTGCTGACATAAGGGGCTTCAAGGTATTGCCCAATGTTTTACGGCGCGTGGAGAAAGCCTGAAGCAGTAAAGGCTTCAGAATTTCAATCAGTTTAGGTTCGGGTTGAACCGCGTGGGGGGTAATGCGCACAATGGCCGATTGCACTTTGGGCGGTGGGTTGAATGCGGTTGGAGGAACCGAAAACAACGCTTCAACATGGCAAAGCGCTTGCACCATCACGGTTAAGCGACCGTAGGCCTTACAGTTAGGAGGGGCAGCAAGACGTTTAACCACTTCTTCTTGTAACATAAAGTGCATGTCTTCAATCTGAGCGGCGTGCTCGAGCAGATGAAATAAAAGAGGCGTTGAAATATTATACGGTAAATTACCGATGACCCGTAATTTTTGACCAAACGGCGCCAAATCAACCGTTAAAGCATCGGCTGATATGATGGTGAGTTTGTTTTTCCCCTCAGGCATTTTAGCTAAATAGTCTTGCAGATCGGTATCAATTTCGATTGCGGTTAACGTGTTTAAATGCTTGAGTAACGGGCGCGTGAGCGCACCGAGACCCGGTCCAATTTCAAGCACGTTATCCGTGGAACTTGGGTGAATCGCATCTAAAATATGGCTGATAATGCTCGAATCTTCTAAAAAATTTTGACCAAAGCGTTTACGGGGGCGGTGAGTTTGATTCATAGGTAAATTAATATCCAAATAAGTGTAGATAAGACACGCTTGCAACGGCGAGCAGCGTAACCAAGCTGCCGATGAGTGCACCGCTAAGCCCGCTTAGAGACGAGCGTGTGGACTTCTGCTCGCATTGAGGTGTTTCAAGCGCAAGTATATGCCGTTGTTTGCTTAAGACTAACAAATCATTCAGTAAGCGCGGCATATGAGGTAATTCTTCGATTAAAAACGGTAAATTTTCACGCATATTTTTGATAAGCGACGCCGGGCCGACTTGTTTTTTGAGCCAGGTTTCAAGAAACGGTTTGGCTGTAAGCCAGAGATCTAAATCAGGATCCAATTGCCGGCCCAGTCCTTCGACAGCCAGCAGTGTTTTTTGTAACAAAATAAGTTGTGGCTGAACTTCCATATGAAAGCGGCGTGCAATTTGAAATAAACGTAGGACTAACAGTGCAAATGAAATATCTTTGAGTGGCTTTTCAAAAATAGGCTCACACACGGTGCGTATCGCACTTTCGAACTCATCCACACGGGTGTTGCGTGCAACCCAGCCTGATTCAATATGTAAAAGCGCAACGCGACGGTAATCGCGGTTAAAAAAAGCAAGCAAATTTTCAGCAAGATAGCGCTTATCCCCTTCGGTAAGCGTGCCCATAATACCAAAATCAACACAGATATATTGGGGTTTGGCTAAATGCTTGGAGGATACAAAAATATTGCCAGGATGCATATCCGCATGAAAAAAACAGTCACGAAACACTTGCGTAAAAAATATCTCAACACCGCGCGCTGCCAAGGTCTTGGTACATACACCGTGCGATTTAAGCGAAGCCATATCCGTGACAGGAATGCCATAAATACGTTCCATCACCAGAACGTTATTACGTATGTAATCCCAATGAATTTTAGGTACATAAAGCAGTGGTGAGTTATCAAAATTACGTCGAAGCTGGCTTGCATTGGCGGCTTCGCGTTGTAAATCTAGCTCATCTAATAAGCTTTGTTTGAATTCTTGGACCACAGCTTTAGGCTTAAAGCGTCGGGTTTCGGCCCAATAGCGATGGGCGAGCGAGGCAATACTTGCGAGCAAGTCTAAATCACGCGCAATGAGCTTACGCATATTCGGACGTAAGATTTTAACGACCACATCTTCGCCTGTTTTTAATCGTGCTGCATGGACTTGGGCCATGCTCGCCGAGGCAAGTACGGTGGGGTCAAAGTCGGCAAATACTTCAAAGGCAGATTGACCAAAGGCTTCTTCAACAATCGCCAGTGCTTTGTCGGTTGCAAATGGCGGTACATTGTCTTGAAGTTTACTGAGCTCAAGAATCATGTCGTCGGGCAATAAATCGGGACGTGTGGAAAGTGCCTGGCCAAATTTAATAAAAATAGGGCCGAGCTCTTCCAGCGTTTTTCGCAACGCCTCTCCACGAGAAAATTGTTTTTTTCGAAACCAGTTCCACGGATTAAAATAAATTAAAAAGCGAAGCGGGGCAAACAAGCGCAAGCTGACCACGACTTGGTCTAAACCATTTTTAGCAAGAATATGATTGATGTGTAGTAATCGAAAAATTTGTTTAAGACGTTTTATCATGAGTATTATCAGTTGTATTATAAGTAAGAGTCAGTTGGTTGATATGGGCCGCTAGGCGTTCTACGCGAAGGGATAACGCGTCAATATCGCTCATAAAGTCTTCGAGTTCTTCGCGCGGAGGAAGCACACGCAATTCTTCATGCAGGTACTCGGTCACGTTGTGTTGCATCGATGTTTCTAGTTTTTGTTTTAAACGCCTTCCACCACGAGCAAAGCGCCCCAGCTGATGGGCAACAACATCGCCTGTAAAATGCGCCAAATGCCCTTCCCAATCAATATCAAGGCCATCAAAAAGCTGTTTGACGTGCTGGCCAAGCTCGGTATCGCCGGTCATACGAATATTTTCGTTAAACAACGAACGTACCTTTGAAGCGGGAAGCAAGCTAAGCCGAATAAGGCCGAGTGGACTGCTATGAATAACGGTGTTGGCTTCTCTATTTTGGTCAAGCTTAGCTAAAAGCTTTATTTGAGTTTGGTCAAAGTGCATGAAAAAATGAACATTAAGCGGGCTGACAATGATTTCTAGGATTTTGCCATGCAGCGCCTGAATTTTTTTAGGTGTTGCCGGATCGAGTGCTAAGCCATGGTTCATGGCTTTTTGCAGGGCTAATAAAGAATATTGCTTAATCATAAGAGCCTCAGTATTTGTAGGCGATGTGGAGGGCAACAATGCCTCCGCTTAAATTGTGATAGATACAATCCTCAAATCCAGCGACTTCAATCATGGATTTTAGTTCTTCCTGGGGTGGGTGCATACGGATAGATTCTACCAGGTATTGGTAGCTCTCAGCATCTTGCGTTATCCAGCCCCCAATTTTAGGCAATAAATGAAATGAGTACGCATCATAAATCGGTTTTAAGCCGGGAAAATCTGGGGTTGAAAACTCGAGCACCATGAGTTTACCACCGGGTTTGCATACACGATGCATCGACCGCAGGGCCGTGGCTTTGTCGGTCACGTTACGTAATCCAAAGGCCATGGTGATGCAATCAAATTGATTATCAGCAAAAGGCAGGCATTCGGCGTTGGCTTGCACGCAATGGGTGGTGTTGCTTAGGCCTTTGTCGAGCAGCCTATCGCGACCTACGGCGAGCATGGCGGCATTAATATCGGCAAGAACCACACGGCCGGTTGTTCCAACTTTTTGACACAGTAATTGAGTTAAGTCGCCACTACCCCCGGCTAAATCGAGTACGTGATGCCCTGGGCGCACTAAGCTTTTGGCAATCGCAAAGCGTTTCCAAAGTCTGTGAATACCGAGCGACATCAGATCGTTCATGATGTCATAGCGGGAGGCGACAGAGTCAAAAACTTCGCCTACTTTAGATGCTTTGTCTTCCCAATCCACGGATTGAAAGCCAAAATGAGTTGTTTTTTGTGAACGTGTCATGAGCTTGCCGGTGAAAAGTTGTCATCAAACCGATGAGTATCTTAACTGAATAGAAGGTGAAATCCTAGCTTATATAGCGGGTGTGGTGTGAGGTTCGCGTACGCTAGATTCTTCTGGATATTGCTTATCATGGGCCCGAGCCCACCAAAGCACGCAGTAACACGAGATGCTCAATAACAGCAGAAGCTTTGACCCCGCGCTCGTCGGCATATCATGCTCAGATTTGTTTTGTATCCGTAGGATAAATTCGCATAAATTATTAGGTTTTTTGCTACCTGAGAAGCATGCGCGCGCTTTTTCCGTTTTTTTCAGAATGTTGCGCTCAGCTAAGCGGACAGGTTTTGTGTGTTGGCTAAACATGCTATGGGAATGGACTGAAGGCATATTAGCATGCATTGCATGGTTAATATGCGAGCTAATTTGTGTTCGTTGTTGTTCAATGTGTTGATTTTGTCGTGTGATTTGTTGACGTGTTTCTTCGATGGAATAGAGACTCAAGCATACCATGGCCGTGATGGATAACCCCATACAAACAAGAACAACCGTCTCCGTGAGTGCGACTCCAAGTATAAGTCCACTGAGCAGGGCCATGAAAGAAAGCCCACCCATGATGGCTTTATGTGTGGCAACGGCATATCTGAAGCCAATGAAGAGAGCTTCAATAAATGTGCTTTTATATAACGCATCATGTTTGTTTTGTTCGTGTTCGAGTGCTAGACGTTTTAGCCCGACAGATTGAAGCCGGCGGTTGGTGTCGTGATAAGATGAGGGAGCATGGAGATCTTCGATCGAGAACTCGAGTGCATGAACAGCACACGCGACATGGAATGCTTGTTCGGTTCGTTGCAGTTTGATTTGATGCTCGTATTCTTCGTGCCATGCAGAAATAATATTGATGAAAAGCATGGCCATCGACACACATGTTATCAACATGATCGCTTCGGGTGATGCGGGTGCAAGCATCGCAGCCCCCATAAATACATAGCTCCCATTGATGATGGTTTCAATCAAGCTCGAGACGAACAGTGCGTATTGGGTGAGTTGAGATTGCGTTTCGAGCTGATGATGTTGGGTATCTGCGACAAATTTTAAGTAATGCTGTTTTGTGATGTGTTTGGCGGCCCCTTCGGGGGCCTGCGCATAAGCTATCCATAGGTTTTCTAATGTTTTTCGAAGCGCTTTATTGGTTGCTTGAGCATCTTTTCGCTGGTTGCTTAGGTAGCGTGTTACAAGTCGGTTGACGATAAAAATAAGAGCGATGGGTACCGCAAGTGCCGATAGCATGGGTTTGAGGTTGTCCATGGGCAACGCACGTGTGAGGGCAAGTATATTTTTTATGCCTTTATGGGCGATTTTTCCACCTTTAATCATGTCGCGCATGCTTTGCCAAAAACGAAAAACAGCTTTTTCCATGTCGTTTTTCGAGTCATTACATGCATTGCCCCATGCCGATAAAATAGCGACGGATGTGACAAACATAAGGCTTAAATAAAAGCCGCTTGATGTGAACACCCAGGCACTCAGGGTACTTGCCGATACAAGCGGCATGAGCAGTACGAGTGTTTTGCTTGCAATATCAAGGCCATCTAAAAAACCATACAGACTCAGCATGAGTTTGCGTTGGTTGATGTGTTCTGCAAGTGCTATGGCACGGGACGAGGTGTTCTCGTAGGGTTCCGGATTTATCATGGGATAACAACAGCACGACCGGAGGATTCCGTTGGAAAGAGACCTGTATCGATGTGTGCATTACCCGCGTTATCCTGAACGCTGCCATCGCCTTCGCGTTGCTGCCCAGGGGAGGCAGGCATGGCATCTTTACGTTGGTAAAGCTGCTCTTGTTGCAAATCGGTTGGCGGTAAATAGGCGGAGCTTGGTGGAAGTTCTTGCTTGTAAATGGCAAGAACCATAATCGCTGCTGAAGCGAGCATAATGCTCTCCTGATGTGTTTTATGTCTATAGTATGGATATAGGAGATGTTTTGGGATTCGTCAAACATAAAGTTGAAATAATATGATTTTAGACTTAAATTTGATCTTTTTTTGGGTTTTTAGTCTATACTAAGAAATAATATGTTTTATTTTTAATCTATTGAGTACCGATTAAGGAGTTGTGTGATGGCTGATATAACGGATCTAGCTGATCTAGCTGATCTACCCGATCTACCCGATCTACCCGATGTACCTGATGCTCCTATACCCGACGCTCCGGCACCTGGGGGAGACTCGAACTCTGATTCTGGCGAAAAATCGAACAAAGACGAGCCTGATAAAAAAGAGCCTGACAAAAAAAAGCCTGAGGAAAAAGAGAAGGATAAAAAGAAGAGTGCAGGAGGCTGGATTCCTGAGCAATCGTTTGCAGAAGCGATGGGCGAAATCATGAATTCGATCAAGAAAGATGAGAAGAAAAAGAAAAAAAAGAAAGATGATGAGAAAGATGATAAGAAAGAAGACGAGCAAAAAAAATACGAGCCCGAAAAAGAGGAGCCAAAAAAAGAGGAGCCCGAAAAAGAGGAGCCTGAAATAGAAGAGCCTGAAAAAGAGGAGCCTGAAATAGAAGAGCCTGAAAAAGAAGAGCCAGAAAAAGAGGAGCCTGAAAAAGAAGAGCCCAAAGAGCCCGAAGAGCTCAAAATAGAAGAACCTGAAATAAAAGAACCTGAGGTAACGACCCAAGAAATTCCAGAAACAATGTCTGACGCGCCAACACCTGATGCACCGAGGCCTCAAGGAAAATCGGATTCTGATGCTGCAGACAAGGCTAAAAAAGATAAACAAGAACAAGAGAGGCAAGAACAACAGAACCAAGAAGATCAACAAGATCAACAAAACCAGCAAAACCAGCAAAACGAGCCAGAGCAAGACGAACAAGAACAAGATGAACAAGAAAAAAACGAGCAAGACGAACCAGACGAGCAAGAACAAGACGAGCAAGAACAAGATGAGCCTGAATTCGAGGACGAGTTGAATGAAGATCTAGATAATAATGTAGACGAAACGCTAACGGAAACACCCGAGACGAGTCCGGAAGCAACGCCTGAAGGCCTGGAAACAACGATGCCTGAGGGTATGGAAATGAGTGCGATGACGCCTGCGCCCGATGCAATGGGGGATGTGGTTTCTGAAATGGGGAGTAGCAGTATTGAAGGTGCTACGGAAGGTGCTTCTGAAGCTGCGAGTTACGCGGCTGATGCTGCTGCCGAAGCGGCAAAAGCTGCTGCTGAAGCTGCAAAAGCTGTTGCAGAGGTCGTTGAGGGGCTCGTCGAGGGAGTGGGGGCGGTTTTCGGTGCCTAAACATCGTGACACCCTTTCTCCCAAAAGCTCAAGAGAAAGGGCGTGCAACTTAATCGAGTAATTTATGCGGGAGGCTTTCGTGCCGACCTGCGGTGGTTACTTGGATGTAATTAAGTTTTCGGTGAAGTTCACGAATGGTATCAGCGCCAGCGTAGGTCAAGCCTGAACGCAAACCACCAATAATATCACCGATGATGGCTTCTTGGCTGTCATGGTACGGTACTTCAGCGGAAACGCCTTCAGCCGTTTTCCATTCATGCAGTTGACCAAGGAAGCCTTCTTGCGCTTCACGTGATGCCATACCACGGTAGCGTTTGATTTGTCTGCCATCTTCTTTTGTGATGATTTCACCTGGTGTAGGTGTTGTGCCGGCAAGCATTCCGCCGATCATGACAAAATCCGCACCAAAGGCCAGGGCTTTCACAATATCACCCGCTGTACGAAGTCCACCATCAGCAACAATGGAGCGATCGGTACGTGCGCAATCTTCAATGCAGGCAAGCATGGGAACACCAAAGCCTGTTTTGATACGTGTGCTGCAGACCGAACCACCACCAATACCGGCTTTAATAATATCAGCACCACATGAGGCCAAATAATCGGCGCCCGCGTAGGTTGCGACATTTCCAGCCATGATGCAACGTGAACCAAGCATTGCACGCAGTTTTTTGAGGGTTTTACCGACATATTTTGCATGTGCATGTGCAACGTCCACACAAAAATGGGTGGCGCCGGCATCACGCAAGGCCTCGGCTCGCTCGAGTTCTGCTGCGGAACAACCGACCGATACAAACACTTGGCCGGTGCAGGCTTTGTATTCCTTAATGTTGTCTTCGATCGTCAAAAAGCGATGAAGTACACCAATACCGCCTTTTTCGTGCATGAAATTAGCCATGCCGCTTTCTGTGACGGTGTCCATGTTAGAACTCATCACAGGTAACGCTAAGCTGAGTTTACCAAGCCTGTCGGTGTTACTAATATCCACCACGCGTCGTGATTCGTGGTGATTATATGCGGGGATGAGAAGCACATCATCGTAGGTCAAAGCTAAAGTAGACATAATTTACCCTGGTTTAAAACGCATACTATAAATGCATTGCGGCATAATGCGCAAGTCTTGAGCGCTCTCCGCGCGTCAAAGTCATGTGCGCACTGTGCTCCCAATGCTTGAAATGATCCACGGCAAACGTGAGTCCTGACGTTGTTTCACTTAAATAAGGCGTGTCAATTTGCTTAATATCGCCTAAGCAAACAATTTTACTTCCAGGGCCTGCTCGCGTGATTAATGTCTTAATTTGTTTTGATGTTAAGTTTTGTGCTTCATCAATAATAATAAAGCGGTTTAAAAAAGTACGCCCACGCATGTAATTGAGGGAACGAATTTTAATCTTGCTTTGCAGTAAATCACCGGTTGCGTCACGTCCAAAATTTCCGCCTTCTTGTTCGTTATGCAACACTTCAAGATTATCCATAAGTGCGCCCATCCAAGGGGTCATTTTCTCTTCCTCGGTGCCGGGTAAAAAGCCAATGTCTTCACCGACGGGGATGGTCACGCGGGTCATAATAATTTCGTTATAAAGTTTTTGGTCCAGGACTTGGGTTAGGCCTGCGGCGATGGTCAGTAACGTTTTACCGGTTCCGGCGGAGCCTTGGAGTGTGACAAAATCAATATCGGGATCAAGCAAAAGATTTAGAGCAAAATTTTGCTCGCGGTTGCGAGCGGTGATTCCCCATACGGCATGTGATGCCTGGGTAAAGTCACGTGATACTTGGACTATGGCTTGTTCACCTTCGGTTCGTGTTTTGACGATGGCCTGAAACTGGTCGTCTGCGGTTGAAATACAATCGTTTGGATTCCAGTTTTCGGTGAGGGGGCCGTTGATGCGGTAGAACGTACGGCCGTCATCTTTCCAGGCATCCATGTCTTTGCCGTGTGCGTCCCAAAAATCAGGCGGCAGTATGTGTGATCCACTATGAAGCAAGTTGACATCATCTAAGACTTGATCGCTGTTATAGTCTGCGGCAGTAATGCCTAAGATTCCAGCTTTAATGCGTAGATTAATGTCTTTGGTGACAATAATAATTTCTTGTTTGGGAAACTTTTTTTGCAAACCTAGGGCAATGCCAAGCAAGGCATTGTCTACGTTATGGCCGGGCAATGTTTTGGGTAAGGTTTGTTCGGCGTCATCGGTTTGAAAAAATAATCGTCCACATTGTGCTGCGGCATCAGACGTGAGTGCTGCGATGAGCGGTAAGCCTTCTGTTAAATCTTTGTGTGAGGCATTGGTCGTGAGGTCAACCAGCATGCGGTTGGTTTGGCGTACGTTACGTGCAACCTCAGATAAACCCGTTTTATGCCGATCGAGTTCTTCGAGTACGACCATCGCTAAATAAACATCGTGTTCTTCAAAATGATAAATTGCAGAGGGGTCATGCATTAAAATATTGGTATCAAGAATGAAAAGCTTATGTGTTTTATTTTCAGCGGTCATATCCCTGTCTCACTGAGTGTAAAATCTTATTGTGCGTGGGGTAATTTGTATCGTCAAGTGTTTTGTTACGTGCCCGGTTTGCCCTGGGCACATAAACCGTGAGGCACTAAACTTCAAATACTTTATTCATCGAGACGATTAAGGCTTGTGAGGTCACGCGTTGTCGAACAACACCAAACAAAGTGCCTAGGTTTGTATTAATATCTCCAGACGACGTTACGGACAGCGTTGTAAAAGGCTGTGAGAGCGTTGTGGATTTTTTTGATGTAACCGCGTAGCTGTAATTAACATCAACGAACCACGATGGTTTGATTGTGTAGGTCATGCCGAGCTGAGCTACACCACCCCAAAGCCAAGCGGAGCTAAAAAAGTTGGTGGGCGATGGGGTGATACTGGAGTGCACACCATTAATATCAGCAAAACCCGATACATTATACATGCTTGTTTTGGTTGAAAATACGGAAGGACCTACACCAAAATAAGCCTGGCCTTTCGTACTAAAGGCAGCGCCAATAAACGGTATTAAATCAAGTTCATGTTCCATTTGAACTTGAGCTGATTGGATGGTCGCTCGTCCTGTGAATGTTGTATTTGCCGGGGCGTCGGCTGTTTGTGTGAATGTCCCCTGTTGAGGAATGCTGATATTTTGCTCTGCTGCCGTTATACCTAAATATCGGTATTGCAGTTTAATGCCCCAGAGTTTGTCATGGGTGTCTGAAAAATATCGGGAGTAACCTACCTGTGCTTCCGGAGCAAAGGTGGTTTGGGTGTTGTGGAATGGACTCGCAGGACCATCTGCAGAGCCTGAAGCAACTAACGTACCGGCGCTGTCAAAAATATCAGAGGTCCCAATCACAGGATTTAAGTATTGATCGAGCTTAACCGAGTTATAGCTTCCACCTAATCCGAGAAATAATCCCGTGCTTGGTTTGCTATCGATAGGGCCCATGCTGCCGGCAAAGGCTGGGTTACATAAATTAACCAGGCTACACATGGCTAGATATTTAAAATTTTTTGCTATGATCATCATCCCTTTCTCACATGGTTTAAAATTCAAAAAAAAATTATTGTGCAACGGAATATTTATGCCGTCAAGCGCTGTATAATCGAGCTAAGACTGGTGGCAGTTTTCTAAGCATGCTATCGTTTATAAAATTTTTTTATAGCTTTAATATTTTCGGGCAAGATGAGGCGTCATGAGCGGTCATTCAAAAAACAGCACGAACATCGTAGATAATAGGCGAGCACGCTTTGAGTATTTCATCGAAGATGATTTTGAAGCGGGGCTTGTGCTCGAAGGCTGGGAAGTTAAAAGCCTGCGTGTGGGTAAAGTGAACGTGTCGGATGCGCATGTGATTTTAAAAAACGGCGAAGCCTGGTTGCTAGGCATGCAAATTCAACCGTTGCCTACAGCAGCGAAGCATACGTTGCCAGATATCACACGAACGCGAAAATTATTGTTGCACAAACGCGAACTCAAGAAGTTATTAGCTCATGTGGAGCGTAAAGGTTACACGGTGGTGCCTCTTTCGTTGTATTGGAAAAAAAATATTATCAAAGTCAAAATTGCTTTGGCGAAAGGTAAAAAATCACACGATAAACGTGACACGGAAAAAGATAGGGATTGGCAACGGACGCATGCTCGGCTGATGAAATCCCATTAATTTTATATGTTAAGTTAATATTTTATGGAGAAAAACGATGTGTGGAATAATTGGGGCGACGTCAACACGAGACATAACCCAGGTTTTGCTTGAAGGGCTGCGGCGCTTAGAATACCGCGGCTATGATTCAGCAGGTATAGCTGTGATTGATGATGACGCACGTTTGAGTCGTATTCGCATTCAGGGCAAAGTTCAGGTGTTGGCAGATGCCATGCAGAAAACGCCTATTGCAGGCAATACAGGGATTGCACATACCCGTTGGGCGACACACGGTAAGCCCTGTGAGGCCAACGCGCATCCTCATGTATCTGGGCATGAAGTGGCCGTGGTTCATAACGGTATTATTGAAAATCATGATGACTTACGCGCGTATTTACGTGATAAGGGCTATGAATTTACGTCCGAGACCGATACGGAGGTGGTGGCGCATTTAATTCATCATCATTATGCAAGTACACCATCTTTATTGCACGCAGTGCAAGCTACGGCGGCTCGCATGAAAGGCGCGTTTTCTTTGGCGGTGTTGCACGAAGCACATCCCAACGAACTGGTTGGTCTACGTCAAGGCAGCCCACTGGTGCTGGGTCTTGGTGCGGGTGAGCAATTTATTGCTTCAGATGCACTAGCTCTGCGCGCGTTCGCACAAAAAATTATGTATCTTGAAGAAGGTGATAGTGTACGTTTATCAAATTCAAGCATCGAAATTTTTGATGCTGATCATCAAGTTGTTACGCGAAAAGAGCAGCCGTTGTTAGATGATGCCTATGTGGTCAGTAAAGGTAAATATCGGCATTTTATGATGAAAGAAATCGTTGAGCAGCCTCAAGTGTTGTCTGATACGCTCGAAGGTCGTGTGGCGAGTCTTGAAGTGTTACGCGCAAGTTTTGGTGAAGATGCGCGCCAGATGTTTGATAAGATCAAACAAATTCAAATCGTCGCGTGCGGCACGAGTTATCATGCAGGGCTTGTGGCCAAATATTGGCTCGAGTCGTTGGCGGGTTTGCCGACGTACGTTGAAATTGCGAGCGAATATCGGTATCGGGATGTGGTCGCTCAAGAAGGAACGTTGTTTATTACGGTATCACAATCCGGTGAAACGGCGGATACGCTCGCGGCTTTGTATAAAGCAAAAAGCATGAATTATTTAGCGACGTTTGGTATTTGTAATGTTGCCGCCAGCGAACTCGTGCGTGCGTCTGATTATGTGTGTTTGACACGCGCAGGTGTTGAGGTGGGTGTGGCATCAACCAAAGCATTTACGACGCAACTGGCCGTTTTTCTAATGCTTGCAACGGCCCTGTGTCAGGATGAAGCGCGGGCCTCTGAGGCACTGAAGCAACTTCGAGAACTACCTGAGCATTGTAAGCGTGCGCTGACGATGGATAAAGAAATTGCGGCTTTAACGCCGTTGTTTGTGAACAAAGCACATGCGCTTTTTTTGGGGCGTGGTTCGCAATATCCGATTGCGCTCGAAGGTGCGTTAAAGCTTAAAGAAATTTCGTACATTCATGCTGAGGCGTATCCTGCGGGTGAGTTAAAGCATGGGCCCCTTGCTTTGGTGGATGAGAACATGCCGGTTGTTGCTGTGGCACCGAATGATAAATTATTGGAAAAAGTAAAATCTAATTTGCATGAGGTCAGCGCACGCGGTGGGCAGTTGGTGGTGTTTGTAGATGATGCGGGAACCTGGCCTCAGAATGGTGCTCGCTTGGTTCAAGTGCCGACGTGCGGCTCTTGGATTGCGCCTATTATCTACACAGTACCGTTGCAACTTCTGGCTTATCATGTGTCGGTTGCAAAAGGCACGGATGTCGATCAGCCTCGAAATTTAGCAAAATCGGTGACCGTTGAGTAAGCTTCGTATGTTATGTGGCTTTAGAAATAACACGAGACAGCGTATACTTCGTTGTTTTTTTGACCTGTCTTGATGTGAGGATGGACATGACGCACGATATATCCAATATAGCCGATGGGGTGGCTACTTTATTTAAATTAAAAACCTCATCCGTGTGTGCGGCGATTGAGTTACTTGAAGCAGGCGAGACCGTTGCTTATATAACTCGTTATCGGAAAGCGCATACAGAAGGCATGAAGCATGCACCGCTGCGAGCAATTGTTGAGCGATTAGATCAGCTGCATACGTTACGCGCGCGGCGAGAGGTGATGCTCGATGCACTGACGGCGGGAGATAAATTAACTCCCGAACTTCGGAGCATGCTGATGGCGGCAGAAACACGTGCAACGCTTGAAGATATTTATCTTCCGTATGCGAGTAAGCAAAAATCGCCCGCCGCGCGCGCTCGAGACGCAGGGCTTGAACCTTTGGCGGATGCCTTGCTCGCAGATTCCATGGGTTCTCCCGAAAATGAAGCGGCGTCATTTGTTAACGTGGACGCACATGTACACAATGTGGGCGAAGCACTTGCAGGCGCACGGCATATTTTAATGGAACGCTGGGCGCAAAATCTCGATGTTGTTGGGCATTTCCGTGAGTACTTTTGGGAGCATGGCGTTTTAACATCCGTCTTGTCCCCAGAGATAAAATCTAAAAAATCAAAGCAAGCAAAATCTGGAAAAAATCAAATTATATGGTCTGAATACGTTGAGGCCGAAGCGCCGATTAAAACCATGCCGTTGCGCCGTGTACATATGCTGTTTCGGGGGCGTCGTGAAGCAGCACTTCAGTTGAGCTTAAGCTTGCCCGATGCAACCTATGCGGAACGTTATCTTGCGTTAAGCGAGAAGATTGCTGATAACACACGTCCTGCTCACGGTTGGTTGATGGATACGGTGCGCATGCTTTGGGAGAAAAAGCTTGCGCCGAAACTTGAGGCTGAAGTTTTGGCACGCCTACGCAGTCGTGCGGATGATGATGCAGTGTCTGGGTTGAGCAAGCAGTTGCGCGGTTTACTCTTCACGGCACCTGCACCGCGTGGCGTCACCATGGGCTTATTTTTTGAGCGTCGTACAGGGGTGAGTGTTGCGGTGGTTGATAGCATGGGAACGGTGCTTGATGATACCAGCGTGTTTCCTTTTTCGCCGGACTATCAGTGGGAGCCTGCGCTTTCTGGGCTTGCAAAATGCTTGGCAAAATACGATGTTCGCTGGGTTGTTACGGGAAATAATCTTGGGTTTCGTGAAGCGGAACGTTTGTTTACCACACTTGCTAAGCGCTATCCAGATATGCCGTTTACAATGATGCGGACACCCGAGTTAGGCGCCTTGGCTTATGCCGCATCTGATGCCGCGGCTGAAGCTTTACCTGATGTGTATCCAGCGTGCCGAGCCGCGGTTTCTATGGCGCGACGTTTCCAGAGTCCACTCGAAGAATTGATTAAAATGCCGCCTCGCGCGATGGTGCTTGCACCTCATCAGCATGACATGAATCAACACGTGGTCGCTCGCGCGTTAACCGGTGTCATGACGGATTGCGTGAATGCGGTTGGCGTCGATGTTAACACAGCATCGGCAACGCTTTTGAGTCATGTTTCGGGGCTTGATGTCGCGATAGCGGATGCAATGGTTGCGTATCGTGAGGCACATGGCGTATTTAAAACGCGTGAGCAGCTGAAAGCTGTGCCGGGCCTTAATGCACATGTATTTCAGCAAGCAGCAGGTTTTTTATATGTTCTTGATGGCGAGCATAGGTTAGATGCAACGCGCATTCATCCCAAAGATTATGTTTTAGTTGAGCAAATTTTAAAAGATAATAGCCTGAGTTTAGCGGATGTTTCTGCAACACCAGAAGCCTTAGATGCGATTGATTTCTCGCGTTACGGTGAGGTATGTGACGGTGGTTTACCCACGGTGCAAGATTGGGTGCATGAACTGCGAGCACCAGGAAGCGATCCTCGTCCTGCATTTAAACAGTTAGAATCCAAACCGAAGCCTGTGGTGATCCGACTCGAAGCATTAAAACAGGATATGTCGCTTGAGGGTGTGGTTCGCCGTATCACAAGCTTTGGTGCGTTTGTGGATGTGGGTGCTGAACAACACGGTTTGGTGCATATTTCTGCTTTGGCCGATAAATTTGTGCAAGATCCTCATCAGTTATTGAGCGTTGGTGACGTGGTTCAGGTGAGGGTGCTCGAACTTGATCTGACGCGTCGCCGTCTTAGCTTGACGATGAGAACCAAAGAAAAACCTAAGCCGGTTGCGGTGACTAAAAAACCAGCTCAAAAAGCACAAGCAAAGCGGCCTGAAAAGCGTATGGATGCGCAGCCCGCGCAGGTTTTAAATACGGCCATGGCTGATGCTTTCGCTAAATTGAAACGGAGTTCATCATGACTACCTTGCCTCGAGGAGAGCTTGCAATTCAAACGTTGGCGATGCCATCGGACACCAATCCGCAGGGTGATATTTTTGGTGGATGGCTTGTGTCTCAAATGGATTTGGCGGCAGGGATTTTAGCTCAAACGTATTCTAAAGGCCGTGCGGTGACGGTCGCTATTGATTCCATGAGTTTTTTATTGCCCGTACATATTGGTGATGTGGTGAGTTGTTATGTTGAATTAGAGCATGTAGGCAATACGTCTATGGTGATTAATGTGCAGGTCTGGAAGCATGTATGTACAACAGGAGAGCGTTCACAAGTGACCGAAGGTGTGTTTACGTTTGTTGCTATTAATGAGCATGGCAAGCCAAGATGCGTTAAGGCAAACGTATGAAAGACTTGATACCGGTGGAGCAGCTGGGGCAGTGGATTGATTCAATGGCAGCCAAGATTGATGCTGGAGAAGACCCGATGTCTGAAGCGCAGTTACGTTTTGATCAAACACCGGAGCTTGTGCCTGCGTTGATTCATCAGCTTTCAGCCATGGATGCATCGCTGTTAGAAACTCAGCAAGCCTATTTTTCAGCGCTGATTTTTGCATTGGATATGTGTGTGTCACAGTTGCGCTTTGCTGGCGAGAACGGAAATCGACGTGCGGCACATCTGATGAATGATCTTATGAATTTACTCACGGATGCGATTGAGCAGGGCCCGCAAGGATTAAATTTTTGGTTGCCCGTGCTTAATGCGTTTTATGACGCGGAAGTGGAGTTATCTCCGGCCCTTCAAGACGCTTATTTGACGTTGTCTGATGAAGAGAGTGAAACGTTTCATGATGAAAATATTGATCATCTTGAATCCATCCGTGCTTTAATTAAAGAGCTTTCTGATTTATCGACGTTTGAGCTTGCGGGACATTTTTTTGCACAGAGCCATGCTATGCCGCCTGAATTTTTTGGCGACCTCATGATGGATTTGTGTAGCATTGACGAGGGGCAAGATGCAGCGTTGCTTGCGTTATTACACCCACGTGCTGACGTACGAGAGGTTGTGGTGATGGCGCTGGATACGTTGATGCCAAGTATGACGTTGAGTTCGGTGTCGCTTTCACGCTTGCAAGCCATTCAGGCGTGGGTGCCGGAGATATTATGCGATCACATCGCTTATTGGATTCGTGAGCAACGTAAAAAGGGCGTTGTTTTTCGACAAGAAACACCCGCAACGTTTACTAGAATACAAGCCAGTGAAATTGATGGCGGTGGTGCACAAGGTTTATTTTTACAGTTAAAGCAAGGTCGTGCTACGCGCTTGGCGGGTGTATTATTGAAAGATGGCTTTGGTGTCAAAGACAGCTGGATCACGTCGGTGATTACGGCGGCGGATGCCAAGCATTATTGTCGTGAAGTTTTGGATGATGGGGTCACTTTGCGTAAAGTCGATCTTGAATACATCATCATGATGATCAATCATTTTTTAGCATTGACGCTTGAGCAAGGTAACATGCCCAATCTTCATTTTTTAGAATTTCAAGAAGCAATGGGCATGCACTTTTTACCTAAACCGCTCGATGTGCCACAGCTGTTAGAGCATTTAGCTGTGCAAATTGAGCCTTTCACACCGAGTGTGGTGGATGATGCGTTGAAACGTTCGAGTCAATGGTTGCATAGCAAACCGTTTGCGGCGTCGTGGTACCTTGAAAATGAAAGTATTGATAAATGGGTGAACCGCTGCTGTAGCTTTGAAGATGGTGTCAAAATATGTCGTTTTGAAGAGGCCATGAAAACTGTTTTTGAACACGAACTTGAACACGCTCGCGAAACCTGGGTGTTTCATTTTTTATGGGTTGCGTTATGGCTTCGTGCTGGCGCGCGTAAGAACGAAAAAATGTGGCAAGATAGTTTTTTAATTGCTCACGCTATTCATACAGGAACTCCGCTTTCTGAAATTCCTATTATGGAACGTATTTGTCATCAATCCGTTGTGAACAGCATTGAAACCATGTGCGATCGTCGTACGCATTTGAGTCAGGAGTAGTTATAGATGTTACCGATTAAACTTGCATGCATTGGTTTTGGACATATGTCAGGTGCTGTTGTCAGAGCCGCTGTTGCACGCGGTGTTTTGGCTCAAGAAAACGTGATGGTTTCAAGCCCGAGTATTAATGCAGGACTCAAAAAAACAGAATTTAATCATGCCGCAGATAATGTAACAGCCATTAAACAGGCTGATGTGATTTTATTGGGTGCAAAGCCGAAAGATATGCCATCGGTATGTTCTGAAATTTCGCCGATGGTTGAACGAGCAGAAAATAACCCACTTATTTTGTCTATGGCTGCGGGTTTCAACGTCGCATCGTATTTTAAATCAGCACCGGTTGTGAGCGTCATGCCTAACATGGGCGTATCGGTTAACGAAGGGTTTACGGCATGCTTCCCAAATCAGGTGTTAAATACAACGCATCGCGAGATGGTATCGAATCTTTTTGGTTCGACAGGGGCCGTCGAGTGGGTGAATACAGAAGAAGCGTTTCGTTTGTATACGGCACTCACGGGTAGTGGTCCGGGTTTGGTTTTTCGGCTGATGGATGGTGCGATTAAAGCGGCTGAAGCCCATGGCATTGAACATGAAAAAGCACGTCATGCAGTGGTGAAAACGTTTTTAGCCTCGGCACTTATGGCGGATGAAACAGGCCTTGATATGGATGCCTTAATGGATAAAATTGCCTCAAAAGGTGGTACCACACAAGCCGGGATTGATTCTCTGGATCGTGGGATAGATGATATCTATCAGCAGGCGATAGCTGCAGCGTTCCAGCGCGCGGTTGAACTAGGATCGCCAGACAACTCTTCGGGAGCCCCCCCGTAAAAAAGTCTGAACGAGGGACTGTGCGCGTACGCCTTCGAATTTTTTCATCACGTACCACAACGACTTCAGATGAACCGCCTTCAGAGGGTCCAAGCAACTCATTTCGACCGTAGCGTCTGAATAGGGTTGGTCTAATGCACGTAACGTGCAGGGCACTTGTAAATACATAAAACACGTCTAAACTAAGATTAAGTGTTTTTTATTTAATCAGGCGATCTTATGTCGATGAATCTTCTTGCTGCAAAATTTATGCTTAACTGCCCTAATTTTTTTACAGGGGGCATGCATGGCCTACTGTATGGATTATCTGTTGTTGTTTCTATTATTCCGCGCGTTGGAAGTAAGGTAGCTAAGGCCTTACAAGATGAAGGTCATCAATATACAGTAGGGTCCCTTGATCGAGATAAAGCCCATAATGAGCGTATTACGAAGATTGTTAAGCAAGAAAATGAAATTAAAAAACTGAGTGCTAAAGAAAGGTTAGAGCAAGGCTTGGATGATCTCAATACTGCAGAGAGCACAAAAGGTCAAAAAACAGATTTAGCCAAAAAACAAGCCGATCTCAGTGTGCTAAATCCCCAAGTTAAGGCTGATCAAGACGTTATTGGTCATGAAGGCAAAGGGAAAGAAGAAGTTATTACAGCGGATGAGGCGCAGCGAATAATACGTGTGGATCAAAATACGGGTTACGAACTGAAGGAGCAGGAAACCAAGCATCAAACGCAAATGTTTAAGCGTACTACCAAGCATCTTGGTGTGATGAAGGATTTAACCGGAGATTTAAGTCTGGCTGCCAAAGAGGGAGCCGAAGCCTCCGGAACCTATGCAACATCTGTGGGTGAAGCTGAAAAAGAGGTGAAAAAATTTACCGAAGGTATGGGTAAGGTGAATGAGGCTTAAAGTAAATTAAATCAAGCGCTCGCTGATTACACGACGCAAACACATGCAGGTGAACTTGATGAAGCAAAAGCGGTTAAAATCCATGAAGCGTTACTTCAGGTCATGCAAGCCGACAGTGAGCTTGATACCAAGCTCGATTTAGATAAACTTGCTATTTCTTCGGAGCTTAAGCAAAGTTTTAAAATTGATCTCGCGGATAAAAATACAGCGATTAGTAAGCTGCTGGGTGAGCACTCCAGTCAAAGTCTAGAAAAACTTGCCGAGCTTATTACGACGGATATGACTGCACAACAAGATAAAATTAAAGATTTAAAATCACCTGAAGATATTAAGGCTTGTCGAGATCATATTGCTCGACTCGAAACATTGCTCGATCACGTTGATAAGATTGAATTAAGCAAAAAAAATGAATCCGAATTAGACGCAAGCGAGCCCGATCACGGTGTAGGCTTATAAAAAATTTCAACCTCTGATGCGAAGCTTTCTAACGTCTTAATGTGCTCGAGTTTTTGATGTGCCTGTAGAATCCACGTATCTCCTAGATAACCCAACGAACAGATCTTGGCTGCATAACCCGCGGCTAACATGCAATAAGCCACAAACTTTCCACCCACGCGTTGTTCACATTGCTGCATGGTTTGGAGAAATTGCTGATGGTTTTCTGGGTTATTGTATAAAGATCGTATCTGCTCGCCTAACGCATCATGTTCAGCTGGAGTGATTTTACCGGCTTTTTTTAACTCGCCTAATACCGCAATCATTTGCGTGCATGTAGCTGTAAATTTTGCCCTATGCGGCACATTAAAAAAACCATGTCCGCTGGCTAAGCTAATCGCAGGTACAGCACCGTTTATTTGTTCGGCTAATACTAATACATGATGAACATAGGTTACCAACCGGCCTAATCCTTCGCTCGATTTTTCAGCGGATTGATATGAGCTTAAAATATCATGGACTGCTTTTAAAGGGCGAGGCAACGTATCCATTTCCTCGATGAAGCGAGCCGTTGGCTCAGCAAGCTCATGATGGGGCAAGCGTTCATAGTGCTCTCCATCGAAATACATCGAAAAATTAGGGTGATTGCGTCGTATCCATGAAGGAAAAGTACACGTAGACTTAATGCCTGTTATTCGCTCAACATACGTGTCGGCGCTACGTTCGAATAGCGTAACATTGCCAATAGCAAGCGGTACGTAGAAAAGCTCGCCCACCTCTTTTATACCTAAAGGGTTATAACGCCCCGTGGCTTGAATGTCTCGGATGCGCCATAAATCTTGTTCTTCATACTGGCCGCTTTGGAGCGCCATTTCAGCAATGAAAATACGAAAAACAGGCGCAAACATGATTTCTTGGGCATAAAAGCTATGAGTATTTAAAAACGTATTAAACTTTTCCCACGTACACGAGGTATTATCAAGGCCGTAGTGGGTTGTGAAAATGGCTTTCAATCGTTCATGATTGGCATAGACCGTATCATCATCTAACGAGGAAAGGTTGTTCGCATGCTCCAGTACAACTAATGCATCGATATTTTCCAATAACTGTGGAAGCGCACAGTTCATCGCGCAATTGAATAAAAGTCCGGTGATTTTAGATGTTTTTAAAAACATACGTAACCTAAAAGTAAGAATTTTCAGACTTTAATTGTATCATGATGGACTTGATTGAGTCAATTTTGAGTCAATGGTGTGCGTTTATACATGCTCTTGCAATAAAGCTTTGGCATGATTCTGCGTTTCTGCTGTCATATGTAACCCGCCGAGCATGCGTGCTATCTCCCCGATTTTAGCTTCGGCGTCTAGTCTTAGCACATCAGAAAAGGTGTGTGTGCCGTTGGAGTGCTTCTTAACCAGCATATGATGATGTGCGGCGGCGGCGACTTGTGGTTGATGGGTCACACAAAAGACTTGGAGGCGGCTGCCTAAGGTCCGTAGGAGCTGTCCTACGCGTGCAGCAGTTGCTCCCCCTATACCAACGTCCACTTCGTCAAAAAAGAGCGTAGGCGTTGATGCACGCCGTGCTGTGATGACTTGGATGGCGAGGCTAATACGAGAAAGCTCACCACCGGAGGCGATTTTAGCCAGTGCATCGGGTGGAATACCAGGATTCGTACTCACAAAATATTCCACGCGATCGAGGCCATGCGGTTGCATGGTGTCGGAGGGGGTTATCATGACACGTATCACACCGTGTGCAATATCTAATTGCTTCAGCATGCCGGTGATGTCTTGCTCAAGATTTTGGGCATGTTGTTGGCGTGATGCGCGTAGCAGTAGAGCAGCTTGCTCATAGTTCGCGTGCGCTGCATCAAACGCTTGTTTCAAGTGTATTTGCTGTTCTTCAAGATGCTCAAGATTTGCCTGGTCTTGTTCGAGTTGATGTTGCTTTTCTAATAATTGATCGGCTTTCACATGATATTTACGTGCAGCTTGGTGCAGGATACTAAGGCGTGCCTCAACGGCTTGTAGGCGTTCGGGATCTAAGTGTACTTCGTTGGCAAAATATTCGATTTCACTTGCAGCTTCTTCACATTGAATTAAAGCTGTTTGAATAAACTCGGCTGCGGCTTCAATGCGCGGGTGTTTACCGGGTAGATGATTAAGTTGTTGAATAATATGGTATAAATTGTGTTGAATGGCTGCCGCATCGTCATCACCCAAGAGCATTATCTTGATATGTTCGATTTCTTCTAAATAAGTCTTGGCATGATGCAGGGTCGTATGCTCTTGATTGAGCTCGTCGACCTCGTTGTCTTGAAGCTCGAGCGCATGCAGTTCATCAAGTTGATAATTGAGTAAGTCGACATGGGCTTGATCGGTCGCATGCGCGTTAGCCGCAGCTAAATTGTGTTTTAGTTTTTGGCATGTTTGGTAAAGATGTGCGACGTTGTGTAATAACTCGGGATGATGGGCGTATTGATCAAGTTGCACACGATGCGTGGCCGGTTTAAGTAAGCGTTGATGTTGATGTTGACCATGAATATCGAGTAATAGCTCACTGAGTGCCTTGATTTTGTTTAAAGGCAGGGGGTGGCCGTTGATGTAGGATTTTGAGCGGCCTTCGGTATGAATCACGCGACGCAACCAAATTTCATCGCTGTCGGTTTCAAGTAGATCGTGTTCTTCGAGCCAGAGCGCGGGTTCGGAGCCGGGTTCAAACGTAAATAAAGCGGCAACACTGCATTTGGTTTCACCTGCGCGTATGACGGAGGCGTCTGCACGTCCACCCATCGCAAGCATGAGGGCGTCAATCATGATGGATTTACCAGCCCCGGTCTCACCTGTAAAGGCGGTCATGCCTTCAGATAAGTCTAGCTCTAGGTGCGTAACAATCGCTAAATTTTCAATTAGAAGTGAACGAAGCATGATTTATCCTTCGGGTTTTGAACCCCAACCGAGTTTGGCTCGTAATGTATCGTAGTAATGATAATCTTTAGGATGCAAGAGGTGAAGTGATTGAGAATTTTTTTTAATGATGAGCGATTCGCCAGGATTAATAGGGTGTGACTCGTGGCCGTCACAACTGATTTGCAGAGGGCTTTCATTTTGTTCGCTGATGTGAAGTCGAATTTTTGCGTTGGCATCAACGACCAGGGGGCGAGAATTCAAGCTATGTGAAAACATGGGAACCATCACCAGTGCCTGAAGGTCTGGATGCATGATAGGGCCGCCTGCAGACAAGGCATAGGCTGTGGAGCCTGTTGGTGTTGCTAAAATCAAGCCGTCGGAACGGTAGTGGCTGACAAATTGCTCGTTAATATACACATCAAAACGTACTAAATGCGTTTCGCTACCTCGGCTTAACACAATATCGTTGAGCGCGTCGCCAATCATTGGCGTCGACTCGGGTTGTATGTCGGGGCGATGAAGCTTTAATAAAAAACGTTTTTCTTCGGTGTAGTCGCCTTTCAAAATAGGCAAAAGTTCGGTTTCAAGGGCTTGAGGAGAAATGTCGGTTAGAAAACCTAAATGCCCTCGATTGATACCCACAACCGGAACACCCGCATGAATGGCCATGCGGGCGGCCGAGAGCAAGCTCCCGTCGCCACCGACCACCACAATGAGTGTGCCAGGTTTCCCCATGACTTCACGTGGAAGCACGGGGCAGTTGACTTCGAAGTGCGTGGCCGTATCGACATCTAAAAACGTCTGAATACCTTCCGCATCAAGCAAATCAAGTAAACGCTGCAGTGTTTCGCTGACGTTTGGGTTTGCTCGATGTTGGCGTGCGTACAAAACAACGCGCTGGAAGGCAAGCTTGGCGGTCACGACTTATCTCCTGTGTTTTTAGTTTTTAACTATCTTGTTTCTGACGTGCCGTACGTTTACGCTCGTGTTCATACAAGAACTTTTTACGTAATCGAATGGATAGCGGTGTTACTTCGACCAATTCGTCATCATCAATAAACTCAAGGGATTGTTCCAAGGAGTATTTGATAGCAGGCGTGAGGACGATGTTTTCATCGGTTCCCGACGCACGAACGTTGGTCAGTTGTTTTTCTCGTGTGACGTTAATCACCAAGTCATTGTCACGTGAATGAATACCCACAATCATGCCTTCATAGCACGGTGCTTGGGGTTCAATAAACATGCGACCACGTTCTTGCAAGTTAAACAGTGCAAAACCACGCGCGGTGCCGAGACAGCTTGAAATCATGACACCTTGGCTTCGTTTTCCAAGGCCGCCAGCAACATACGGGCCATAATGGTCGTACACGTGATAAAGCAAACCGGTGCCTGATGTTGCTGAAAGAAACTCGGTATGAAAACCAATGAGTCCACGGGTTGGTATCACGTAGTCGAGTCGAACACGTCCTTTACCGTCAGGAACCAAGTTTTTAAGCTCACCACGTCGTTCGCCTAAGCGTTCCATGATTGTGCCTTGGTGCTGGTCTTCAACGTCGACCGTCATGTTTTCATACGGTTCTTGTTTAACACCGTCAACTTCCTGAAGAATAACTTCCGGCTTACAAATAGCAAGCTCGTAGCCTTCACGACGCATGGTTTCAATTAAAATAGACAGATGCAGCTCACCGCGACCCGAGACTCGGAATTTATCTGGATCTTCTGTGTCTTCAACACGAAGCGCAACATTATGTAAAAGTTCGGTTTGCAAACGCTCACGAATTTTACGGCTGGTAACAAACTTACCTTCTTTACCTGCAAAAGGTGAGTTATTCACTTGGAACACCATGCTAATGGTCGGTTCATCAACGCTTAATGGGGGCAGTGCTTCGACGTGACTTGGATCGCAGACGGTGTCAGAAATATGTAAGTTATCAATGCCTGAGATACACACAATATCACCGGCTTCGGCTTCAGGCACTTCAACGCGGTCGAGACCACTGAATCCAAGTATTTGAAGGATGCGGCCTGTGCGGATTTCACCGTCTTTATCAATGATTTTAACTGGCGTTTTGGCGCTGATGTGTCCGCGCGAGACACGACCAATACCGATGGTACCCACGTAGGACGAGTAGTCTAACGCGCTAATTTGCATCTGAAACGGACCGTTGGGCTCAACATCAGGCGCATGCACTTTATCAATAATGGTTTGTAAGAGTGGATTCATGTTATCGCTGGATTCACTCTGGTCCATGGTCGCAAAACCCATCAGGGCTGAAGCATAGACAACCGGAAAGTCGAGTTGCTCGTCTGTTGCACCCAGGTTATCAAACAAATCAAACACTTGATCCACGGCCCAATCAGGTCGCGCACCAGGACGGTCGACTTTATTGATCACAACAATAGGGTTTAAGCCTTGGGCAAATGCTTTTTGTGTAACAAAACGTGTTTGAGGCATCGGGCCATCAACCGCGTCCACCAGTAAAAGCACACCATCAACCATCGACAAAATGCGCTCAACTTCGCCACCGAAGTCAGCATGCCCTGGGGTGTCTACAATATTAATTTGATGATCGTTCCAATGCACACAGGTGTTTTTTGCGAGAATCGTAATTCCACGTTCTTTTTCGAGCGCGTTGGAGTCCATAAGACGCTCAACAGGAGCTGCTCGGTCGTTTAACGTCCCTGTTTGTTGGAGTAGTTTATCTACCAGAGTTGTTTTACCATGATCGACGTGAGCGATGATGGCGATGTTACGAATTTTTCTAGTCATTTTTTTTGGTCCAAGTGCAATTTGCCTTAAGTGGCTTTACTATTATACAACAAACCGTGGGTTTTTTGCTAAACTGATAATAAGCCACAGATTTAGTCGGGGTATATATGAGTGAATTAATCTTGCATCCCACAGACATCAGTCAATGGCATGCGCTAGTTAACGAGGCCCAAGCATCAACGCGGCTTATTTTACACGAAAATATGGAAAGTTACTTGGTTTTTTTATTGATGCGTTTTTCGCAGTCGCCAGAACTTGCCGAATCGGTGCTTGCGATTGATTTTTTAAATGCGATGCAAACGTCCGGAACGCGTCAAATTGAGGCGCTTCGCGCGGTGGGTGATAAGAGTTTATTACTCTGTGGTTTGTTTCCAGGGGCGGCTGAAAAACATCATGTGAATTTGAGTTATTTCACCGACCTGGGACAAGCTGCGTACTTAACCGTGAGTGAACTTCAATACGCCGAAGCGCCGTTGTATCACGAGTTAAGTACGAAATTTTCTACATTACAGAGCATCCTGAATGCGCTAAATTCTCTGAATGCCCATCTTGAGCTTGATTTAGGACGGGTGCTTGAGTGCCCAAATTTCTCTGATTTTCCTGAGACGGGGCCGCAGTGAAAAAACGCACGTTTGGCATGCAGGGGTCACAATACTTAGGTAACTGAAAGCTGTTTTGAAAGCTTTCAGTTCGCTTTGAGAGGGGGCTTGCCGCACAATCGTCGCAATTTTTAGCCTTGCTTTCATCTTGTGGAATAAACGTTTCGTGCAATTTTTCCCAAGAATTTTTATACGTTAAATGCGTTGTTTCATCATGGTTAAACGTACTGAAGTATGCATTCCAATGTGCCGAGGCATAGTAAAATGGGGTCGCGCATAAATTTACCAATTTTGAAGGTAGGTCTTGATCGTGATTATGCCCTTGGGATTCACTCAAGCGGTCATGAAGCAACGCATGCAATGTATTCGGATGGGTATGTTCACCAAAAAAGTAATCCCAATCTTCAAAACCTTCACTTAAGCCGCCAAGGCACGAAGATACATATTGTGAGAGCTTCGGAATTCTATCGGCTGTGACACCAATACTAAACAAATGTCCCGCAAACAGAACGTAGCGTAAGGATAGGATAAGATAAAGCATAGGGCGAAAAGGATTTAACCATTGCCCGATGTTTTCTTTTTCCCACAGATGTTTTGCGGTGTTGCCGCAGGCTGTTTTAATTTTTTCCCAGAGTGATGGTGAGTTGTCGACAGGGTCGTTGCTGTCATGCTCAGGAAATAACTCATGCAATGTGCCGCTGGTGTTTTCAATGTTAAACGATAGTGAAGAAAACCACATAATCATGGGGTTAATCACAGCCATAAAAACAGAGGGTATGCGTCGCATCCAGCCAAACAGTGGGCGCACTTGTTGAGCAATGGTCCACCACGTTCCCGCGGTACAAATGGTGAGTGTTAGGGCTAATGCAAAAAGAAGTGTTGCCGTTGCCGCCAGGGTGATATTGGCAAACGTCAAGCCGTCGTTGCTAAAGTTAAGACGTATTTTTCGAACCCAGTTAAGCACGGTGTTGTTTGCCATGAGGTTCGTTACGGCATTAAAGGTTAGTAGGCCATAAGCTACCCCACCGAGCACAGAGAGCGGCACAATAATAATAGGGAGTACAGCCGGCATGGCGGCAAGCCAAGGGACCAGGCTAAAAAACTCAACCAAAAGATAACTTGTACCTAAGCTCATCGAGAGCGTTGTGAGTAAGGCAAATGCTTTGAGGGCAGGAATATTTATTTTTCGCCATGCGGCACTGTTCTTATATTCAGCATGGATACCCTCAGCACGCAAAAAAGCGTGTAAAGTTTCCGTGTGTTTATTGTAGCGATAGGACGATTTTTCATATGCGCGCTCTGTATTATTAATTTGCTCGTCAAAGAGAGCTTCAAGATAATCAAGTAGATCGGTATTTTGGGTTCGCAGGGCTTTTTCATACTCTTCAAAAAATGGAAGTCTTTCAGTGCCTGCGCTTTGGGTCTGAAAATAGTGTTGTAAATAATATTTAGGAAGTTGTTTTTCAAAATAATGGGCGCTAAAAAGTTTTTCAAAAGCACGTGTAAGATTTTGGGAGTAAATCTCAAACTCATACACCACGGATAAAGCAAAGCCGCTGGCGGCTGGAATCAGTGCCGGCCATAAGGCATACATGCCACCAAAACTGAGCAGGCCTAAAATAAGACTCGCGCCGGCACTGAGGGCCAGAATGAGGTAACGTTTGTAATTAATGGACGCTTGTTCAGGTTTTGTCTCGTCGTTTTCTTTTCTTAGCACAGCGGGCATGGTGATTTCTTATCATCAATAAAAAATGATACTTTATCTCAAATGCGAATGATTATCAATTGAAAATATTTTTGTTTTTTTGAGGGGGGGTATGAAAATACTGTTATAGCAGTAAAGTATTAGATTTTAATCGGGTTTATTAGAATATATTGGAGCAAGTGGTTATAAATTACCGCTATAGCAGTTATTTTTTATATATTTATTGGGAATAAATAAATTCAAGCTGCATTCTTATCAATTTTACTGCTATAGTAGTAATATATCGTTGATTTATGGTGTTATATGCTTTCACACGAAATTGCTCATTTAGTTCGTTATTATCGTAAGCATAGCGGCTTATCACAACATGAATTAGCCACGTTAGCGGGTGTAGGTAAAACGGTGATATTTGATATTGAGAAAGGCAAAGAATCTGTGCGATTAAACACGTTATTAAAAGTATTAGATGTTTTAAATATCCAAATAAAATTTGAAACACCTTTTCCACAAACGGATCATGACTCATGAAAAAAGCCAATGTATTCGTGAACGCGATTAAGGCAGGTATATTAGAAGAATTACAGGCGAGCAAATATAAATTCACGTATCTTGATGATTATCACGGTGCTCCCGTTTCTCTTACCATGCCTCTGAACAATCAAGTTTATAAATTTGATGCATTTCCCCCATTTTTTGAAGGTTTACTTCCAGAGGGCGCCATGCTCGAAGCACTCTTGCGTAAATATAAGATTGATAGACATGATTATTTTGGTCAATTAATCATCGTTGGGCAAGATGTCGTGGGCGCTGTGACGCTTGAGGAGCTTAGATGAAGCGTTGCCCTATGACCTATGAAAGTATACGTGACGAAGAGAACTACTCACGACAGGGATTACGTTTACTTTCGCCGCAATTAAAAACGCTAGGGCCATTGGAGTTAAGTGCTGCTGAACAACGTCAAGAAGCGATTGATCGTGTTGGAAAAATGTCGATTCAAGGCGTTCAAAAAAAATTAAGCGCAATATTGAAAATTAAAGAGGGTCATTTTGATATTGTTGATGCAAACGGTCGCTATATATTAAAACCACCCAGTGACATCTATCCAGAACTGCCTGAAAATGAAGCGATCACAATGACGCTAGCTGCAACGATTGGGCTCGACGTGCCGGTTCATGGTTTAGTTTATGCTAAAGATAATACGATGACCTACTTCATCAAACGTTTTGATCGCGTAGGCCATAATAAAAAATTAGCGGTCGAAGATTTTGCACAGCTATCAGGCGAAGATCGTCATACAAAATATAAAAGCTCGATGGAGCAAGTGATTACAGTTATTACACAATTTTGTACATTCCCCAAAATTGAATACGTTAAATTATTTAAGCTCACGTTATTTAATTTTATTGTCGGTAATGAAGATATGCATTTAAAAAATTTTTCTCTTCTGACCAAGGATAAGAAAATATGTCTATCACCAGCCTATGATTTACTCAACTCAACCATTGCTCAAAAAAACACAAAAGAAGAAATAGCCTTGCCTCTAGGTGGAAAAAAAAATAACTTAACAAAAAAAGATTTTTTTAAATATTTAGCTGTTGAACGGTTAGCATTAAACCCCAAGATTATTGATTGTATTATACAAGATTTTCATCAAATTATACCTCAATGGCGAACGTTGATTGGCTTAAGCTTTTTATCTCAAGCCATGCAGGATAAATACCTTAAGTTATTAGATGAAAGGTGTGAGCGCTTAAACTTACTGAATTGAAGCCAAAGCGAGTTGGAGCGATGTAAACACGTTATCGTGACCAATGCGCCCCATAAGCCCTGATTTCTCAATACTTTCGGTGACGTGCGAATTAGCACCCGTGAGTAACACACGAATCTTACGGCGTTGTAAGTTCTCAATCACTTCTTCCAACGTCTGAATTCCACTGGTGTCGATGAACGGCACCCAACGCAATCTAATAATCAGTACACGCGGCTCGGTATGGGTCATTAAGAGCGTTTGTTCAAAATGCTCGGTGGCTGCAAAAAAGAACGGGCCGTTCACCGAGTAAATTAACACATCGTCCGGAATATTTTGTGGTAGCGCTTCTTCGGCGTGTATTTCGGTGAGTTCGGCATGGGTTTCTTGACGTACTTCGACACTTTTAGACATGCGCATAATAAAGTGGAGTACCGCAAGAATCACACCGATGTTTACCGCAACGATGAGATCAACAAAAATCGTTAGAAAAAACGTCACGAGCAAAATTCCTAAATCAGCCCAGGGCGCAGTTTTAAAAAGTTTAATGATATGTTTAAGCCCGCTCATGTTCCACGCGACCATAAATAAAATAGCAGCGAGGGCGGCAAGCGGCACGTTGGCGGCAAGCGGCGCTAACATCAGTAAGACTAAAAGCAAGGTGATGGCATGTACGATGCCTGCGAGCGGACTGTTGCCCCCGTTACGCACGTTGATGGTTGTACGTGCAATGGCGCCAGAGGCTGCAAAGCCACCAAACAGTGGTGCTGCAATGTTGGCAAGGCCTTGGCCGATAAGTTCTTGGTTGGAGTTATGACGGGTACCGGTCATGCCATCGGCAACCACGGCCGACATCAACGATTCGATCGCACCGAGCATCGCGATGGTAAAAGCGGGTTGAATCAATTCAATCACACGATCAAAACTCATGGAAGGCCAATGAAAACTCGGTAGGCCTTGTGGAATACCTCCAAACTTACTGCCAAGCGTCGATACACCTTCGAAATGAAAATAAGCTTGCGCTAAGGTCGCAAGTATCAGCACGAGCAAAGGTCCAGGCACGCGTTTTACGCCGGGCACGTAGCCGCTAAATATAAGCACACATAACGAGCCTAGCGCGACAGAGGTGGTGGCTGGATGAACGTGGGGTAGGAGCTGAATAAGAGACCAAATCTTTTCATGAAAATGCGTGCCACTCGGGGCCGGGAGTCCAAAAAAATATCCCCATTGACCAACCCAAATAATAATCGCAATACCGGCGGTAAAGCCTACAATGACGGGATCGGGAATAAATTTAATCACGCCGCCAAAACGCGCAAGCCCGAAGAGCAATAGCATAACACCGGCAAGCAGGGTCGCGACTTGTAATCCCTCAATACCATATTGGCTGGTAATGCCTGCAAGAATAATAATAAACGCGCCGGTCGGACCGGATATTTGCAAACGACTACCACCAAAAACCGAGGCCATGAACCCCGCAACAACCGCTGTATAAATCCCTTGAACAGGTTCTGCTCCAGAAGCAATGGCAAAGGCCATCGCAAGCGGAAGGGCAACAAATCCTACGATAACCCCAGAGATAATATTAGGAAGCCAATGTTTTTTTCGAAACAGCCCGGCGCGATAGGATTCAAGTAGGATTTTCATTGTAAATGCTCGCTATATAAAGGGTCAGGTTGGAGTATAGACGGTTTGCACGCAATTTCCATGAGATGGTTATGAACTTATTTTAAATTTGAATCAAATATTAACAATCAAAGGTGTGTGGAAGCATTCGTGAGAATATTGAGGATTGATGTATCGTTATTTGGGCCCTCCTACTCGATAGGGCTAAATGATTAAAAAGAAAGATGCAGCCTTGTTGCCTGTGGTTTATTTTGATACAATGCGTTAATTTTACTTCCTGTGAGTGCTTATGTTTCTACCACGCATGTTTCTTTTTTTTATGTTGATGTTCATGTTTGTTTTTGGTGCGGGGCATGCTAAGAACACGCGTAAACGCCTTCAGTTGGGTGATACCCAGGTTGTCATTGAGACAATACAGCATGGTCACGGCAAAGCATTTGTTCATGTTCATCAGAATGAAACAACGGCGTTGCGAGCTGCGCGCGCCGTGATTGATGCTGAGGGCGGAAGCATTGTGACCTTGCATCATCCGGGTGGCCGGAACATTGCGTTTCATCTTGATAAGAGACGTTATGAATTTGATCCTAATCGTATGTTTACAGATGCCGGCATTAAAAAAACGTTACAGCAATTTGGGCCTTATTCAGCCAAGGCGCATGGCTTGGTCAAGCAGTTAGCTCAGCGAGTGAAAGCCGAATTGCCGAGCAATCAAACAGTGATTGCGGTGCATAATAACGAAGACTATTCACTGAAAGCATATTACCCCGGCGCAGGCCTTGCGGATGAGGCCGAAGCACTTCATGTACCGCACCCTAAGGCTTATCGTAATTTCTATTTGGTCACAAAAAAAACGGATTATACGCGGCTTAAACATTCAGATTTTAATGCTGTGTTACAGGCCTCAACGCCCGATGATGATGGCTCGCTGTCGGTATACTTAACCAGCAAGCCCTACGTGAATGTTGAAGCAGGTTATGATCAGTTAGCGGCGCAAATTAAAATGTTGCGCGCAGCTTAAGCTTTCGGATGCTTAGTCTTTTGCTCGAGAAACATAATCGCCTGTTCGGGTATCGACTTTAATCAGCTCACCGGGCTGAATAAACAACGGTACACGAACCACAGCACCCGTTTCGAGTGTCGCAGGCTTGCCACCACCGCCTGAGGTGTCACCTCGCAAACCAGGATCGGTTTCTGTAATGGCTAAAACCACAAACATCGGTGATGCAATGTTTAACGGCTCGTTATTCCAAAGCGTAACGGTGCACATGTCTTCAGGTTTAATCCAATGGATGGCGGCTTCAACGGCTTTGTTGTCGGCAACATACTGCTCAAACGTATCTGGAACCATAAAGTGCCAGTATTCACCGTCGGTGTATAAATATTGCATGTCGATTTCGACCACATCAGCACCAGGAAGCGACTCGCCTGATTTATAGGTGCGTTCGACCACACGGCCTGTTTTTAAATTTCTAATTTTTACACGTGTAAATGCTTGGCCTTTGCCAGGTTTGACAAATTCACAGTCAATAATGCTGCAAGGCGCGTCGTCGACCAAGAGTTTGAGACCGTTTTTAAATTCATTGGTACTATAGTTTGCCATGGTGGCTCCACGGTTGAGATTATTTGAATGTTTCGTTACAGTGCGGGGAGTTTATCAAGACTGATGATTAAATGCGAGAAACGAACGCTTCTTGGCAACGTATTTTGGTGGAAGGCTTTGCTTCTTCACATGCGTTGCTTGATTATTTAGAGTTACCTCATGCTTTGGGCAGCGTAGCTGCCGAGCAGGTATTTAAAACGCGCGTGCCTCGCGGGTTTGCCGCTTGCATGAAAAAAGGTGATCCCAACGATCCGTTATTACGGCAAGTGTTAGCAGTACCGGATGAGCTCACGCCCGCGCCAGGATTTGTTGCCGATCCACTCGATGAAGCGACTTATAATTCCAAGCCCGGTTTAATACATAAATACGCAGGGCGTGTGTTGCTGACGGTTGCGGGGGCGTGCGCGGTGAATTGCCGGTATTGTTTTCGGAGACATTTTCCTTACGCAGAGAATAACCCAGGTCGTGCAGGCTGGGCAGATGCTTTGGCTTATATAGCCGCCGACGCAAGTATTCACGAGGTAATTTTGAGTGGGGGCGATCCGTTACTCGCACCGGATGCGACGCTGCAATTTTTGATTGAAGCGTTAGAGGCGATACCGCACGTGCATACACTTCGTATTCACACGCGCTTGCCGGTGGTTTTGCCCGAACGGATTGATGCTAATTTATGTGCTTTATTATCAAACTCGCGCTTTCAGTGCGTGGTGGTGTTGCACGCGAATCACGCGGCTGAACTAAGCTCGGGGGTGTTGGATGCGTGTCGTGCTTTACGCGAGGCCGGCTGTCATGTGCTCAACCAATCGGTCTTGCTTGCCGGGGTGAATGCTTCGATCGATGCTTTGGTTGCGTTGAGTCAACGCCTATGGGCGTGTGGCGTACTGCCTTATTATTTACATCAATTAGATAAAGTCGAAGGCGCGGCGCATTTTAGTGTGTCGGATAGAATAATTAAAGAATTGTTGGCCGCGTTACCTGCTCATCTCCCAGGGTATCTGGTGCCCAGGTTGGTGCAAGAAGTGCCGGGAGCGAAGAGTAAAGTTTTGGTTCGGTGAACTCCTCGAAAGTATGACTCATATGGACCATACTCCGTATGAGTCATACTTATGTGGGATTAACGTCATAAGTAAGCGAGGAAAAATCATCACATGATTACTTTTAGAGAAAAAGCCTGTAGTCCAAACTAAAAATATCGGATATACGTTTAGCCAGCTCTTTACCAATCGTTCGACGCCCATGCTCCATAGCAGAAAGATTCGCTTGGCTAATATTTAATTGTTTAGCAAGCTCAACCTGAGTTAAGTCTTCACGGTAGCGTAAGCCTTTCAATAAAACGCCAGGCTCGCTCGAATCATCTATTAAGTCACTAAATAAATCATCAACAGTAATGTAACTTTTGTTATCTGGCTCAACCTTATAATGCTCCATAATTTTAACAGGAACAGCATATAGAGCACCATGCCAAGAAACTTTAGCAACTGAATCAGTATGGTGCTTTTTCGTGAGTGCCGACATAGTACACCTCCGTAATCTTTAACTTTTTATCAGTAACTTCCCAACAGCACACATAGGTTGGTCGTCCCTTACTTAAATGACAGTGACGCTTATCACCAAGCATGCCCTTTAATTTACCGTAATTTTTCCAGCCCCCACCTGTGGATGGGCCATTGCTTTCAAGATCTCGCATTAACAAAAGCAAAGCAGACCGAGCTGCTTTAGGAAGCTTTTTAATTTGTTTTCCAACTTTTTGGACTTTGGACAAAAAAATCTATTGAATAGATAGGCTGCCTGCTTTCTGATCATTTCGATTACAAAATGATAATAAAGACAAAAAAACAAAACATTGTGGCTTTTTTACAAAGCATCAGGC
>Ga0105055_10000616_pt1 | contig 56465 bp, 32 predicted proteins | sample BON03_FD_78090 | JGI IMG/M metagenome (GOLD analysis project Ga0105055, IMG submission 78090) | Freshwater microbial communities from Lake Bonney liftoff mats and glacier meltwater in Antarctica - BON-03 | ecosystem: Environmental > Aquatic > Freshwater > Ice > Glacier meltwater | place: Lake... | reverse complement strand
GTGGTGGCCCTGCCCGGGGCCGCCTTGGAGCAAGCCCGGCAACGGTGGCCGGCGCGGGTGGTGGCTGTGAGGGGGGGGGGGGGGGGGGATGCGGTGGTGGGTTTTGTGAGCGCGCGAGGGAGAGGCGCGGGCAACCGGATTGGTCGGCGAAACAACCCTCCTGCGGACGCGTTATGCCGGCGAAATGGACGGCGGCAAAGGACTGACTTTTTGACGCAGTCGACGACCACGAGGGGGCCGGACACGCCGGCGACGGTGCGGTACTCTGCGATTAGTGTCGGTGGCAGGCGGGGGGCGGGTGAGTGAGAGAGGAGAGGATCTCGGGGCGGTCGGTGTGAGGGAGAAACGAGTGTGTGTCCCCGCCCCTGTGTCCCCTCGCGCGCGCAGGCAGCGCTGCTCACCCAGGTGCGGCTCGACCACGTAGTCCCGGTTGAGCGCGTCGATGTGCGCCTTGTGCGCCATCTCCGCGCTCAGCTCGGCCGCGGCGGTCGCCATCGCGACGAGGGGTTTCCGCGAGGAGCAAGGGTTCTCTTGTCACGATTCCTTTTGCGCTTGATCGTGGTCGTGGAGCGGGAAGGGGCGACGACGACGGAGGGGCTATCGAATGCCAGGTTGACGGATGGGTCATTGACGACGGCACCCTCGCTTTGATGATTTTGAGAAGTTAAGCGGCAGCGAGGTTCCGTTGGTTCTCGCGCGCGGGCGGGCGCCCGAGCGAACAAGCGACGACGACGACGACGGCGCGTCGGCGCGAGCGCGAGGGCACAAAAAAAGAGGGGGGCAACGCCGTTTACATGACCAAGGTAGGCCTCAGGTCCTCCCGCCACTCCCCCAGCGGCCGGTGCGCCGCCGGGTCGGGCTCCCGGTCGTTCCAGCCGCCGAGCAGCACCGTCGCCCCCGCTGGAGGCGCTTCTCCGCCCCCCGCGCCGCCGCCGCCGCCGCCGCCGAGCGCCAAACCGCCGCCGCCGCCGCCGCCGAGCACGTGCCCGACCAGCGCCCGCGCCGCCGCGGCCGTCGACACGAACACCAGGACTGCCTCCTCTTTGGGCGCCCCGGCGGCGAGCGCGGCGGAGTCGGGCCTCAGGCCGTAGTCGAGCTCGGTGCGCCAGTTCTGGGCGGCGAGCTCGGACCAGAACGCCTCGGCGGCGGCGGCGGCGGCGGCGGCGGCGGCGGCGGCGGCGGCGGGAGCGGCGGCGGCGGCGGCGGCGGCAGGAGCGGCGGCGGCGGCGGCGGCGGCGGGAGCGGCGGCGGCGGCGGCGGCGGCGGGAGCGGCGGCGGCGGCCGCGGCGGCGGCGGGAGCGGCGGCGCCCGGCTGGTCGTCCAGCTCGTCCAGCTGGGTCAGCGCCGCGCGCTCGCGCACCTTTAGGAACAGGGGCGGCCCCGCCCGGCCCAGCGCCTGCCAAGCCTCGCGCGCCGAGGACGCGGCTTGCGCCGACGAAAACGCGACGGCAAAGCGCAAGTTTGGCAGCGGCGGCGTCGTCGGCGCCCCGGCAACGACGACGACGACCCTTTTCGGCTCGAGGATTTCGCGGACGGCGTCGTACTCGGACTCGTCGTCGTACCAGTGCTCGCTGGTGCGGCGGAGGACGAGGCGGGCTCGCCTCCTGGTGGGTGGGGGCCGGGAGGATGATCGCCAGTCGGACCTTCCGCCGCTGGTGCTGCTGATGCTGCTGATGCTGCTCGCGGCGAGCATAGGGCCTGTTGAATGTGCAGGACGAGTGACGAATTGAGTTCGTGTGGGGTTGGGCGGGCGCTGTCGATTGGGCAAGCGCGCCGCCGCTCTTGAGCGGGCGGCGAGGCGAGCGAGGCGCGCGACAGGCGGGCGGCGGCAGGCGGGCCATCGTTTCGTCCGCGTCGTCGGTCGTCCTCCCAAAACAAGAGGCGCGCCTGCTTCAACCCCACGCCGCAACAACACTTCACTTATCCACCCGCGATTGTCTCACTCACAACGCGTTTGGCCGCGAGAAAGAAAGACAGGAGCGAAAAGAGAGAAGAGAGAACAACCAAAAAGCGACAGCACGTTTTTGAAACCCCACGAAAGGGTTGTTTTCGCGAACGCGCCCCACCCGCTTTCACACAACCCATTCGCCCGCGCCCCTGCGACGATGGCGAGCCCCACTGCCCTCCGCCGCGCCCCCGCGCCCCCGCGCCCCCTGCGCCTCGCCGCCCTCGCGACCGTCCTCCTCGCCGCGCTTTCGCTCCTCGCCCTCCCCGCTCCCGCCGCCGCCGGCCGCGCCCTCGCCGCCTCGGCCTCCTCCTCCGCCGCCGCCTCTTCCCGCGCCGACGCCCCCCTCGCCAAGAAGCACCGCGGCGACGACGACGACGCCCCGGACCCCGCTCCCGCCCCGGACCCGGACGACGCCATCGCCCAGATGAAGGCGTGCCACGCCGAGCGCGGCAAGGGCCGGGCGCCCTGCCTGGCCGTCGGCGGCGGGCACTGCGAATTCTGCGCGCCGAGCAGCGCGCTGCCGCTGCCCGCCGTGTGCGTGCACGAGCTCGAGGCCAAGCTGATGCCGGCCATGCTGTGGCGGTGCGACAAGCCTGACGAGGACGCGAGTGACGCCGACGCCGACGCCGCCGACGCTGATGCCGACGCCGCCGCCGCCGCCGTCCCCTCTGCCGCCGCCGTTCCCTTTGCCGCCGCCCCCGAGGCCAACGCCGCCGCCGCCGTCAACGGCGACCCCTGCGAGGGCCTGCCCGAGGCCTCGTGCGCCGCCACCATCGGCATGTGCGTGTGGTGCGTGGCCGCCGCCGTGCCGTCCTCCTGCTTCACGGTCCAGCAGGCCGCCGCGCTGCCCGCGGGCGTGTTCGCGTGCGGCGCGCATCCCTCGGGCGCGTTCCCTGTCGGCGTCGCGACGTCCTGAGTGCCCTTTGTCGTTGTTTTTGCTTCGCGAATCCCCCCCCTTGAATGTGTGTCCGATGCGGCGCCCGCAAACCGTCGTCGTCGTTTTGGCGGCATGCGGCGCCCGCGAACCGTCGTCGTCGTCGTCGTTTTGCGCGGCGTCGCGCTTTGTTTCGCGCTGCAGCTGCTGCTGCTGCTGCTGCTGCTTTTTGTTTTATCCAGTCATTTTTTCAGGAGCAAGGACGCGTCTCCCTCACGCGTCTCTCTCTCTCCCACTCTCCCTATCTCCCTCTATCGCGCTCCCTTTTGTAACACCAGCGACCCCCGCTTGCTTCCTCGCAAAGTTCAAGGCACAAACGAGGCCGCGGCGCGTTGCTTCGTCGCGATGCGCGGCCCCACCGCTCTAAAAAACCGAGCCGCGCCGCTCAGACGCCAACGCTCGGTCCATCGCACGCCGACGCGTCCAACCACTTTGCTGTTCGCACCCACACAAACACAACCACAACGGAGACAAAACGAACACAACGCGAACAACCGTAAGAGGGCTTTTCGGCTGATAGAACAAGCCCTCGGCACGCATCTCGTCTGCGAGCAAATCAACGTGCAAAGCGCGTGCCTTACGGCCTGATCTCCGCCCTCCCCGGTCATCGCGCGCCAATAAAGAACGAGCGGGTCGGCCGAACCGCCGCCGCCGTCGGCCGCGCGTCGGCCGCCGAGCGCCGGCCGCGCGCCGAGTTTGTCCCAACAGACGCAAAAAAAACCACCATGGACGACGACGTCATCAAGCGCCCATCGTCATCGTCGCGCCGCCGCGCCAGCACCCCCGACGCCTTTGTCGTCGCGGCGCGCACGTGCCCGGGCTGCATCGACGTGGCCGCGGCGGCCGCCGACGGCGGCCGCGGCGCGGGCAACGGCGGCGGCGGCGGCGCGCCGGCCCCGGCCCCGTGCCTCCCCTCCCTCTCGTCCTCCTCGCGCCGACGACGCCGCTGGTCCTGCTTCTGCTGCCGCCGCGAGGGGTTCTGCGACAGCTGCTGCCGCCGGTACCTGGTGCTGGACCCCGAGCGCGTGCACCGACAGTGGGAGCAGCTGCGGGCGCAGCAGCGGGAGCAGGGCGCCGCTGCGGCCGCCATCGCGCGCGCCGCCTCTCTGGGCGGCAACGGCCTGCGGAGCGCCACCGCCGGCGGCGGCGGCGGCGGCCTCTTCAGCGCCTCCGCCACGGCCGGCGGCGCCTCGGCCGGCCGCGCCAGCGCGCTCGGCGTCGGGCAGGAGGAGGACGGCGGCGGCCACGGCTGGGGTTGGCTTCAGGAGCACAGCCGCCGCGCCGACGAGGAGCGGGCGCGCGAGAGGGGGGAGGGCGAGCGGCGGCGGCGGCGCGACGCGGCGTCCAGGCTGGAGGCGGCCGTCGCGCGGGCGGCGGCAAAGAAGGCGGCGGCGACGGGCAAAACGGGGGGCTCGGCCGACGCGCGCGCCCCGAGGCGGCGCAGCAGCAGCCACAGCGCGCACAGCGGCCGCATCCCGACGTCGCCGCAGCCGCCAAACGGCCTCGGCAGCATCGGCGGCGGCGGCGGCGGCGGCGGCTTCGGCGGCGACGGAGACGACAACTACGACAACGAGAACGGCGGTGACGGCCGCGCCGCCCAGCAGCAGCTGGCGTCCTTTGCGCCGCCGGCCGACGAGGTGTGGGACTCGATGCCCAACACGCCGCGCGCTGGCCCGTCCAAGTCCCCCGGCCCCGACGACGCGGGGGAGGAGGAGGGAGGGGAGCCGCGGAGGCCGCAGGAGGCCGGGGGGCGAGAAGCAGTGACGCAAGGCGGCCGCGGCGCGGCGGCTGGCCGAGGCGCCGCCGCCGCCGCCGCCGCCGCGCGCCGGCCCTTGTCCCCCTCGTCCCCCGCCGCCCCCGCCTTCCCCCCCGTCCCCCGCGGCCCCCAGCGCGTCTGCGGCGCCTGCTTCGACCGCCACGTCGACTACGACCCCTCGCGCGACCACGACGCGCGCGGCCCCCCCGAGCCCCCGTGTCTGAGCTGCACCCGCCCGCCCGTGGTGCTGCTGCCCGGCGCGCTCGAGCCGCGCGCCGTCCTCGCGCCCCTGGCCGAGGCCCTCGGGCGCGCGCACTTCCGCGCCGAGACCCCGGACCTCCCCGGCATGGGCAGCCGGTGGCGCGAGAGCCTGACGCCCGGTGCGGCGCTCGAGGCGGTCGACGCCGCCGTCAGGCGGGGATTGGCGCGGGGGCACGGGCGCGTTCTGCTCTGTGGGCACGGCATGGGCGGCTCCCTGGCGGTGCGGTACGCGAGCCTCAACCCGGGCAAGCTGGTCGGGGTGGTGGCCACGGGGTGCGCGCGGCGCACCGGGCGGCTGGCGCGGGCGGCGGCCGGCGCCGCGCTCGCGTGCGCCGGCGACAGGGGCGCGGCGGCGGCGGGCGGCGGGGACGGCGGCGGCGGCGCGATGCCCGCGCTGGCAATGGCTCTGGCGGCGGCGTGCGGCGGCGCGCGCCTGCTCCCCTTTTCGCCCGCCGCCTCCTCCTCCTCTTTCCGCCTCCTCAACGGCGGCACCGACGGCCCGGCGCCCCGCGCCCCACGCCCCGGGCCCGAGCCCGAGCCCGAGTCCGACCGCCGCCGCTTTTTGCGGTGCGGCGGCGCCGACAGGGGCGCGTGGCCCGGCTGCGCCGAGGTGCTGCTCGCCTGCGGCGACATGCCCGCGCAGCTGCGCCTGTGCCGCGAGGGGCGCGTGCCCGTGCTCCTGGGCACCTGGGCGGGCGACGGCGGGGGGGACGACGCGGCGCGGTGCCTCGAGGCGCTCGGGCCGTACGGGCATCACTTTTCGATCGGGGGCGGCGGCGGCGGCGGCGGCGGCGGCGGCGGGTCCTCGTCGCTCGAGCCGGGGCGCTTTGCGGCGGCGGCGGCGGCGTTTTGCGACGAGCGGATCTAGTCAGGCGGCTTGCTTTTCTGCGACGAGAGCATCCACACCCCTGGGCATTGATATCTAAATGCCTGGTTGTTGTCATTCCGGCGGAGGAGGAAGCTGCGATCCTTTATTTTTTTGGTCGTCGCCGGCGCTTGGCGCTGCCGCCGTTTCATCACCCTGGTCTCCCATATTCTCTCGCTCTCTCTATCTCTCCCTCTGCTCGTTACACTGCTGACGACTCATCCGCCAGCGACGGCGCCCCCCCCGTCCCCCCCCGCCACCCAAGGGCCGACCGGCGACGCCCCGGACAAGACGCCAAACAGATTGTTGACGCGTGGGTCCGCCGCGAAATCCAGCAGGTTCTCCACAGGGCCCTTGCGCGTGGCCGCCGCCTGGAGCGCGTAGGCCAGCATCGCCACCATGGCCAGGCGGCCGTGCCTCAGCTCGCTCGTGGCCAGGCGCGCAAAGTCGGCGCCGCCGTCCGCGTCCGCCAGGCCGAGGGGGTCGAAAGGGGCGCCGCCCGGGTAGAGCGCCGAGCCGGGGAGGAAGACGCCCACGGGCTCGAGCGACCGAATGCCCACGCGGCGGGCGTACTCGGGCCCGCCCATCAGGAAGAGCTGGCACAGGGCGATGACGCCGACGCCCTGCCTCCCCGCGATCCGAAACCCCTTGATGCCGGCGTAGTTGATCTCGAAGTCGCCGCGCAGCTTGGCGCCGCCGACCGCCCACCACCGGGGCTCGGGGCCCACGTCCACCCCGGCCAGCAAGGCCAACGCCTCGGGCACGAGGCACCCGAGCGCGCCGAGCATGGCCCAGCGGGCGTGCAGGATCTCGGCCTCGGCGAGGCGGGCGAGCGCGGGATTGCCGGCGGGCGCGGCGAGCGCGCCGGCGCGGCCGCCATCTGTCGGTGTTGACGGCGCCTCGCCCCCGGCCTTGTCCTCTGCGCCGCCCAGCCCGCCCCACCAATTCCCGCCGGGCGCCGAGAGGCCGAGCGGGTCGAAGCCGTAGTCGCCCGCGAGCGACCCGTCCAGCCAGGGCGCCCGCCCCCCGCCCGCGGCGCGCGGCAGCCGCGGCCTCGCGTCGCCAAAGTAGGGGGACGCGCGCCGCGCCTCGGCCGCCGCGCGCCTCCTGCCGTCCGCCTCGGCCTCGAGCGCGGGGAGCCGCGCCTCCAGGGACGCCTGCACGGCGGCGCCGAGGGGCGACTTTGACAGGGCCGTGAGAAGCGTGACGGGCAGCGCCGCGAAAACGAGGATGGCGGGCGCCTGCTCGCCGGTCGAGGCGACGAGCTTCACTGCGACGAGGCCCGCCAGCAGGTAGAAGACGGGCGAGGCGACGGCCTCGGCGGCGAGGCGGGCGAGGCGCGTGGTCGTGGTGTCGTCGTCGTCGCCTTCGGGCTCCTTGCCGTTGTCGCCGTCCCGGGCGGCGGCGAGGCGGGGGCGCTGTCGCCGCCGCGTGCTGTCGCCGCCGCACGGCGACGGCGACGGCGACGGGAGCGGTCCCGGCCGGGTCGCCCTCGCGCGCGCCAGCGAGCGTGCCAGGGCCGGCGGGCGGCGCACGGTCATGGTCGTCGCCATCCTCGCCGCCCGGGGCCCCGCGGCATTGGTGCCGCGGGCTGAGAGCTGCATTTAGGAGGGCGGGTGGTGTGGTGGAGGTGTGGATTGGGGATCGCTGCGCTCGCTGATGGGATGGCGATGTGATAAGAACAACACGAGGCAGGACGCCGTCGATCACACCATCATCGTCAAAAACTTAAAGACACGTGGCGGTCAGAGCCTCTTCACCTCTCTCTCCCCTTCTTGCCTCCTCTCCGACACGCCACGCCAACCAAGCACCTAGCCCCGCCCAATCCTCGCCCCGCCAATCCCAGCCCGGGTCAATCCGCAAGAGGCGCCCCTCGCTCAGCCTGGCGGTAGGAGGACCCGCAGCGGCAACCGCCGCACGATCGCGCGCGCGGCGACGCGACGCCCGACAACCGCCGCCGACAAAACCGCTGCTTGCTTCAGCCGGCCGGCCCACCCATCGTCTGCTCCCCTGCCCCCCCTGATGCGCGGCCCCCGCCCCGCGTGGGCGGCGGCCTGGCCCTGGGCCGCCGCCGCCGCCGCCGCCTCGGCCGCCTCCCTCGCCGCCGCCTGCCGCCTAGGCGCCGCGCGCGCCAACGGCGCCGCCGCCGCCGGCGGCCTGCCTCCAACCCGCCCCCAGCGGCGCCTCGCCTTCCTGCTCGTCGTCCGCCTCGCGTTCCGCTCCGCCGACGAGCGCGACGCCTGGGTCGCGGTCTGGCGCCCCCTGGCCGCCGCTGTCCGGGGACGCGAGCCGCGCACGCTGGCGTTCGAGCTGTCGGTCTCGGACCGCGACCCGCTGCACGTGGTTGTGGTGGAGAGGTACGCCTCGCGGGACGACTACTCAAACGTGCACCGGGCGACGCCCGCTTTCGCCGAATTCAAGAAACGGAGCGCGGCGCTGCCCTTTTTCGAGTCGATCGCGGTCGAGGGGGACAGCTACCTCGAGACGGGCATCGGGTTTGCGTTCTGAAGTTCGGTCGAGTGGAGTGTGAGTGCGAAAGAGCAGCGCGGAATGAACAAAAAGCAAAAAGCGGGGGGGGCGGAACGCCAGGTAAAAATAGAATCCCTACTACATGACTCAGATCTCTCGTCTCGGAAATTGTCAGATCTCACATCTCACGACCGTCACACGGCGCCCCTCTCCGCCCCCGGTCACACGCCGCCCGCCCGCCTGCCCGTCTACGCGAGCTCGCGCGCGGCGGCGGCGGCGCCCGCCTTCTCGCCCGCGGCCGCGGCCTTGGAGCACAGCCGCTCGAAAAAGGCGTCGAGGCGCGACGGCTCGATCGCCTTCCCGCGCAGGCGGGCGGCGAGGGCCGCCTCCTCGGCGGCGACGCGGGCGGCGCGCGCGCGCAGGTCGGCGGCGGTGCTGTCGATGAAATCCTGGGCGCGCAGGGCGCGGTACGCGGCGACGGCGCGGCGGCGGCGGAGGCTCGCTGGGGCGGGGGCGGGGGCGGGCGCGCGGGCCTTGCTGCTGCTGCCGGTCTTGGGCCCGGCGCCGGCCGCCGTCTTGCCGCGGCCGCCCGTCGCGAGGAGGAGCTCGGCAGGCGCCGTGGCGACCAGCAGGCGCACGGCGCGGTCGAGCGGCGTCTCTCCCCCCGGGGCGGACGAGGAGGAGGTAACGGCAGCGGGCGCGGCGTGCTCCAGCGCCTCTCCGGCCGCCAGGGCAGCAGCAGCGGGCGGGCCGTCGCCCGCGCCCCCCTCGTGCTCCCCGGCCAGCCGCAGCGCCGCCGGGTGCCGCCGCCCCTGCGTCCGCGAGCTTAGCGCCCGCCGCGCCTCGCGCGCGCGCTCGCGCTCCTGCAGCGCCGACAGGCCGTCGGCCGCCCAGGGCGCCGAGGCCCAGTCGATCGCAACCTCCGCCGCGCCGCCGCCCTTTTTCTTTGAGCGCGCCGCGGCGGCCGCCAGGGCCCCCGCGCGCCGCAGCAGCGCGTCGACGCGTCCTTCGGAGAGGATGGCCTCGGCGCGCGCGGCCGTCATGGCGGGCGGGGGGGGCTTGCGGCGGCGCAGGCGGCGGCCGCGGCGGCGGCCCTCGCCCTCGTCGTCCTCGTCCTCGTCGTCGTCCTCGTCCCCCGCCTCGTCCTCGTCTTGTTCCTCGCCGGCGCTCTCTTCCTCATCCTCGGTCTCCCGCCACCCGAGCCGCGAGAAGTAGCCCGCCGCCAGCAAAAAGTTGCGCTCGTCGGGCGTCGGCGGCGGCGCGCCGCGGCCCAGCAGCAGCGACCCGCCCGCGCCTGCCGATCCCCCGCCGCCGCCCGCCGCCGACGACGACGACGCCCAGCGCCCGCGCGCGCGCGCCAGCTCGTCCGCGTGCTGCGCGGCGGCCGCCTGCACCACGCGCCGCTTGAGCGCGGCCATGCGCGCGTCGCGGGAGCCCAGGTCGGCCTCCACGCGCTCGAGGAAGAGCCGGGCGCGCGCGGCCGCGGCGACGGCGGCGACCTTGGCGGCGCCCGTCTTGCGCAAGAGCACGCGAAGCGGGCTGAGCGCCGCCGTCTTGTCGTAATCTTTGTTGTTGTCGTTGGTGTTGTGGTCGTTGTTGTTGTTTCTGTCAATTGTGTGGTCGTTGTTGTTCTTGGCCGTCGCGCCGGGCGCCGCCACCATCCCGGCGTCCGAGCCCTCGCCGTCGCTGTCGCCGTCCTCCCCCAGGCCCAGGTCGGCGCGGTGGTCGAGCAACGCGCGGTTGAGCGCGCGGTCGCTGCCCCCGCCCGCGCCCGCGCCTGCGCCCGCGCCCGCGCCCGCGCCCGCGCCCGCGCCCGCGCTCCCCCCCTCGCCGTCCAGCAGGGTCGTCAGGCCCCAGCGCGCCGCGGCAAAGTCCGACACGCAGCGGCGGTCGCGCGCCTCCTCGTCGCGGCGGCAGCGGGCGGCGGCGGCCTCCCCGCCGGAGCCCCCCCGACCCCCGTCCTCGTCGCCGCCGCCGCCGCCGCCGCTGCGCTCGGCCGCGACGCGCAGGCGCAGGGCGCGTGCGCGCGTCGCGCGCTGGCGGCTCGACTCGGCGAGGCGCAGCAGAAAGTCCGTGGGGGCCGCCGCCGCGGTCCCGCCGCCACTGGGCAACGGCGCCGCGAACCAGCTGCCCGCGCCCGCGGGCGCCGACCGAGGGGGCAACGACAGCGACGACGACAACGGCTGCCGCTGCTCTCTTCCGCCGCCGCCGCCATTTCCCAGGACTCGCGGACGAAACGTGAGCTCGGCGTCCGGGTCGCCGCCCGCGCCCGAGTACAGGCGCTCGGGATAAGGCTCGGCTGCGCGCGTGCCGCGCCCCGTCGGGAGCCACGGCCGCAAAAATGTTGTCGTCGGCGGCGGCGGCGGCGGGGCTGGGTTGCCGCTGGCGCCATTGCCGTTGCCGCCGCCGCTGCCGCCGCCGCCGCGGGCGCCCGCAGAGGCCGGGCGCTGCCGCGACACCAGGCGCGAGACCTCGTTGGCCGCCTGGGCCGCCTTGAGGCGCGCCCTCTGCAGCTCCGGCGGCTCCCCGGCCGTGCCGCGCGGGCGCGCTGCGCTCGTGTGCGGGCGCGCGGCGGGGGCCGTGCGGGGGCGGCGCTGCTGTTGCTGTTGCGGGGGCGGCGGCGGCTGCGGCCGCGGCGGCGGGAGGGGCGGCGGCGGCGGCGAGGGCGGCGAGGGGCCGTCGCCGGTGTCGCGGGCGGCGACGGCGTGAGCCGCGTCGTCCGCCTCCTGCGCTTCGTCCAGCAGCATGTCCGTGTCGGCGTCGCTGATCGAGCCGTGATCGCCAAACTCGTCCTCGTTGTGCTCCGCCCGCGGCGGGGGCGCGGCGTCGCCGTCGGCGTCAGTCATCTGTCGTGGCGGTTTTTTGGCGGGGGATTTTTGGTTTGTTTTTGAGGGGCCCGCAGAGACAAGAGTGAGGTCGGGCGGTGGTCCGGGAAAATATCACGCACAAGCCACAACCCTGCCTGCACGACGCACCATCGTGTCCCGGGCCGACGATTAGCGCGCGCGCGCGGGGAGGAGGAAAGGAGCGGACGGCGAGTCAAACGCGGCGGCGGGCCCGGTCTCTGCGTTTTCGGCGGCAAACGGCCGTCTCTAATTTCCGTCGAGTGGAGGTCTCCCAAGTGCAGGGTTTCTTGCTTTGCTGTTGCAGTGGTGGTCGGGGTATGTGTCAGGGTCGTTTGGGTTGCACGAACGAGGAATGAGAGGGCGAGGAGGAAGGGGGGCCGACCACCCCTGTTGCGGGAGGGGAATCGGCGGCGCCTGCTTTCTCCCGCACTGCTCTTTCCGCCCGGCGGCGACGCGCGCCGTCGCCTTGACCGCATCGCGCCTCGCCCCGTGCCTGAGACTCAAAACGACACTCAGCGCGTGATATGGCGGCAGACGATTGCACACTCCGACCGCGCCCTCGGCAACGGTAGACCGTCCCTCACGTGACGACGACTTGGAGTTTGAGAAGGCGCGCGCGAGAGGAGAAAAAACGATCAGCAGCTCCAAACCGCCTCTCTCTTCCGCGACACCACGACCTCAACGCCCGCACGCCCCATGATGGCGCGCGACGGCGAGCCGGACGACGGGCTCGGGTCGATCCGGCCCATGCCCCTGAGGTGAGGAGGACTGTGCGCGTAGGGGTTGGGGGGGCGCTTTGTCGATCGCTCGCTCGCTCAGCGCCGTCGCCATCGCGCGTGGTCGCCGCCGTGTCGCCAACTCCTCCCCCCCGCCAAAAAACAATTCACAGGACCCGCGACGACCTGGACGAGGACAGCGACGGGCCCCCGACGACCACAGGGGCGGCGGCGCACCACGGCTGCACCGGCGCCTCGCTCTCCCCGCGACACGCGCGCCAGGGCTCGCCCCGCGCCGCCGCCGCCGCCGCCGCCGCCGCCGCCGCCTCCCGCGATCGACCCCCGCACCCGTCCCCCTCTTCGGCCAACGGCGCGCAGGCGCACGTGCAGGCCTCCTGCGGCCCCGCGGCGGGGCGCAAGGGCCGCGCCATGGGCGTCCTGGAGTTCGAGGCCGACGCCGCCCCGGGCGCCGCCGTCTTTCCGCCGAGCGACGACGACGACGACGAAAACGAGTTTGGCCTGGCCGGCGGCGACCTGCTCCGCGACGACGGCTGGCGCCGCCACGCCGCCGGGGCCGAGCGCCGGCGCTGCTGCGGCCTCGACTGCGGCTGGTTGCCGCGCTGGCTGCCGTTCTCTGCGGCGCCGGACTGGCCCTCCGACAGCCGCGCGGGCCCCTCCCGCCGCCGCGGCGCCTGCTGCCGCCTCGCCGCCGCGCTCGCCGCCCTCGCCGCCGCCGCCGCCCTTGCCGCCCTCCTCCTCTTTGCCGGAGGGGCAGGCCGGCGCGGCGCGCGCGGCGGCGCCGGCGGCTACGCCTCGTCCCCGTGGGGCGCGTCCCCGGCGCCGCCCGGCGAGGCGCCGCGCCTGCCGCGCGTGCGCCTGGGGCCGCCGCCGCCGATGGCGCTCGCGGGAAATCCCTACTGCGCCTGGGATCCCTCCTCCTCCTCCCCCTCCGCCCCGGGGCTGCAGCTGCCGGGGGTCGTCCGCCCGCTCCGCTACAGCCTCCATCTGTCGGCGCAGCTCCGGGCGCCCTACGCGGTCCAGGGGGTGGTGCGCATCGCCGTGGAGGCGGCCGAGAGCACGCCGTGCGTGGTGCTGCACGCGGGGCTGGACGCGGCCGAGGCCGGGAGGGCGGCGGCGGGCGCGGCGGCGTTTTCGAGGGGCGGCGGAGGCGGCGGCGGCGGCGGGCCGGGCGGGCTGCCGGCGCCGCCCGCGCTGTCGCGGCCCTGGCGCGCGGGCAGGGGCGAGCAAGGCATGCGCATCCTCTCGGCGCGCCTGTACTTTGACGGCGACGCGCTCGAGGAGGCGGCCGAGCGGAGGCAGCAAGAGCAGGACGACAAAGGGGGAGGAGCGGGCGGCGACGACGACGCCCGAGGCGGCGCGGCGGCGGCAGCCGCCTGGGCGCTCCCCTCCCCCGCCGTCTCCTGGCCCGCCGTCCCGCCCCCCGGCTTCCTCCCCGGCGAGGACTACGTCGACGGCGCCCTCTTTAACGCCTCGGCCGACACGGGACGCGCCACGCTCTTCTTCCCGCGCCCCGTGCGATCCTACGCCCCCGCCGAGCGCGCGCGCGCCGCCGAGGGCGGCCGGGCGCTGCCGACGGCGACGCTCGAGCTCAGTTTCAATTATACGCTCGCGGAGGGGCTCGATGGGTTCTACCGGAGCAGCTGGACGGGTGCGTCGTCGTGGGGACTCGCTTTTGTGTGCGTTGTCGTGTCGTGTCGTGTCGTGCCTTTCCTCTTTTTCCTCTCTCTCTCTTTTTGCTGACGCCAACGCCCCCCCGACAAAACCGCACCCAACAAAAACAAACAGGCCCGTCCGGCTCGTCCGTGCTGCTCGCCTCCACGCAGTTCGAGGCGCTCGCCGCGCGCCGCGCCTTCCCCTGCTTCGACGAGCCGGCCCTCAAGGCGCCGTTCGACGTGGCGATCACGGCGCCGCACGGCGCGCCGCTCGACGGGGACGGGGACGGGGAAGGGGAGGGCGGCGGCGGCGGCGGCACGGCGGCGGCGGCGGCCGCGGCGGCGGCGGCGGCGGCGGCGGCACCCTCGGCCTTGAGCCTGGCCGCCGCCGCCACGACCGTCGTGCTGGGCAACATGCCCCTCGCGCGCGTCGCCGCGGTGCCCGGGCGGCCGGACCTCCTGACGCACGTGTTTCGGCGCACGCCGCCCATGTCGACCTACCTCGTGGCGTGTGTGCTGGCGGCGCGGGCCGACGAGGGCGGCGTCGGCGGCGGCGGCGGCGGCGGCGGCGCGACGGGCGCAAGCGGTGCCGGCCGCCGCCGCCTCTCGTCCTCGTCCTCGTCGGCGGCGGAGGCCCTCGCGCCCGAGCCTGCCCTCGCCTTTGTCGAGAAGCAGTGCGACCTCCCCCTCGGCCAGGCCGCGGCCGACGCCCTGGCCCGCCGCGCGCGCGCGGTCGCGTCCGGCGGCGAGGCGGCCGACGACGACAACGGCGAGGCGTTCTGGGGCCGCTACGACGACGGGGGCGAGGCCGGCGGCCGCCGCTCCGTGCCCGTCCGCGTCTTTGGCGCCGGCGGCGCCGACGCCGCCGCGCGCCGCCTCGGCGTCGCGCTGGGCGCCGCCTGCGCGGCCCTGCAGGCGTACGAGCAGGTGCTCGGTGTGCCGTTCGCCCTGCCCAAGCTCGACCTCGTCGCCGTGCCCAACTTTGCCGCCGGCGCCATGGAAAACTGGGGCCTCATGCTCTTCCGCGAGGCGGCGCTGCTGGTGGGCCCGGCCGACGAGGACGGCGCCGCCGACGCCGGCCGCGCGGCGTCCGCCGCCGGCGGGTACGACGCTGACGCCGCCCAGGCGTTCCGCGTGGCGTCGACCGTGGCGCACGAGTGCGCGCACCAGTGGTTCGGCAACCTGGCCACCCTGGCCGACTGGACCGAGCTCTGGCTCAACGAAGGGTTTGCCACCTATTTCCAAAACGTGGGGGCGGCCCACTACCGGCCCGAATTCGGCTATTTCGATTTCTTCCAGACGGGCAGCACGGCCGCCGCCCTGGACGAGGACGCCGAGGCCTCCAGCCACCCGCTCAGCCTGAGCCGGCCGCCCCGTTCGGCGGCCGAGGTGGACGACTGGTTCGACGCCCTGTCGTACGACAAGGGCGCGTCGGTGCTGCGCATGCTGCGGGCGTGGCTGAGCCGCGCGGCGCCGGCGAGGGGGGTGGCGGTGGGGGAGGAGGGTGAGGAGCAGGGCGAGGGAGACGACGACAAATCGGCGGCCGGCGGGACCAACGGCGGCGGCCTGCTCGCCCCGCCCCGCGGGCCCGCGCAGACGCTGCGGCGGCGGCGGCGGCGGCAGCTGCGCCAGGCGGCCGCGACGCCGGCCCCCGCCCTCGCCCCCTCGTCCCCGGCCCCGGCCCCGGCCGCTGGCCGCTGGCCCGCCCTCCCCGAGTTCGGGCTCGACGGCAGGGGCAAGGCCCGCCGCGGCTCGGAGGCCGCACGGCCGCTGCCCGAGACCGAGCTGAGCGCGACGGCCGCCGGCGGCGGCGGCGCGCCCGACGCCTTCCTCTCTTCCGCGCGCCTGTACCTGCGGCGGCGCGCCTTCCGCGCCGCCGACTACACCACGCTCTGGGCCGCCTTTGACGACGCGACCGGCGGGCTTCCCGTGTCGCGCTGGATGCGCGCGTGGACGCTGCGGCGCAACTTTCCTGTCTTGGTGGCGGCAGAGGTGCCCCCCGCCGACGCCGACGACGGCGGCGCCGGCGACCCGGCGTCGCCGGCCAGCCTCGCCGCGCTGCTGTGGCCCGTGCGCGTGGAGCAGGAGCCGCACCACAGCCTTCCGGCCTTCCGCACGGGCCGTCCCCCGCCGCCGGACTACTACTGCAACGACATGACGGACGACGTGGCCGAGGCGGCGTGGTGGGTCCCGCTCGCGTGGCAGGAGGGGTCGCTGCCGCCGTTGCCGCCGTCGGCGTCGGCGCAGCGAGCGGTTGAGCGCGCGAGCCAAGAAGAGCCCACCACCGCCCCCACCCCCTCTTCGTCGGCGTCAGCGTCGACGCCGCCCAGGCGCCGCGCCCTGGAGCTCGCCGCCCCCGCGACCGCCTCCGCCCCGCTCACCGCGCCCGACCCGGGCCGCGCGCGCTGGCAGGAGGTGACGAAATGCTCGTCCGCGCTCGCCGGCGCGTCGCTGCCGCGCCCGCCCGCCGCCGCGCTCGCGCCCGGCCTCCGCGGCGGCGGCAACAGCAACGGCACCGACGCGCCCGTGCGCGCCCCCGTGGATCCGGCCACGGGCAACCGCCGCTTCGTGCTGCTGAACGCCGGGCGCTACGGCTACTACCGCACCAACTACACCGCGCAGCTGTGGGAGGCGCTCGCCGACGCCGCCGCCGACCCGCGCGCTCTCGCCGCCGTCGACCTCGCCGGCCTGCTCGGCGACAGCGCGGCGCTGTCGGCCGCGCGCATGCTGTCGCCCGTGGTGCTGCTGCGCCTGGCGTCGGCCCTGGGCCTGCGCTCCACCTTTGCCCTGTCGCCGGGCGGGGCGGGGGGTGGTGGGTTGTGGCTCGCGGAGGAGCGGGGGGCGAGGCGGCAAGATGAAGAAAACGAGGGCGGCGGCGACAACCCACCACAACCGCCGCCGCCGCCGCTGCCGCTCGAGCACGCGCCCTGGGCGGCGGCGGCCAAGGCCCTGTCCGAGGTGCGCGTGCTGCTCGACACGGCCGGCTTGCGGGAGCCGCGCTGGGCGCGCTGCGCCTCGGACCTCAAGGCATTCGTCCTGCGCAACGTCACGGGGCCCGCGGTGCGCGCGCACGGCCTCGCGCGCCTGCTCGGCCCGCCCGAGCAGGCGGCGCTGCTCGACCGGCGAGAGAGCGCGGGCGGCAGCGAGGAGGCGGTCCGGCCGGCGGGCGGCGGCGAGGGGGGGCCGGCGGCCGCCGCCTACGCCGCCGCCGCCGCCGCCGCCGCCTCGTCGGCCTCGGGCTACACCCCTTACCCCGCGAGCACGTTCCACAGCGTCGTGCCCATCGGCACGCGCCTGATCCGGCCCCGCATCTTGCTGCTGGCGGGCGAGATGGGCGACGCCGCGCTCGCGGACGCGGCGCGCGACAGGCTGCTGGCTGCGACGGCGGCGGCGGCCGAGGCGGCGCAGGCGGCGGCGCCGGCGACGGCGGCGGGCGCCGGCGCAGGCGGCGGCGCTGGCGCCGGCCCCGCCCAGGCGCCCCCGCCCCCTCCCGCCGCCGCGCGCGAGGCCGCCGCCGCCGCCCGCCGCGCCTTCGCTCCGGACGCCGCCGCCGCCGCCTACTGGCTCGCGGTGTCCTCGGGCGACCCGAAGGCCTACAGGCGCGCGCGGATGGTGTACGCCGGCGCCGACGGCGCCGAGCGCGAGCGCGCGGGCGCGGCGCTGGCGGCGGCGCCGTCGGCCGCGAGCGCGGCCGCGACGCTGGCGATGGCGCTCGACCCGTCCCTCACGCGCACGCAGGACGCCCCGGCCCTGGTGCGCGCGGTGGGGGCGCAGGGAGGCGCCCGCCTGGCCGCCGCGTGGGATTTCCTGCTGTCGCGCGAGGGGGGCGGCAGGCTGTTTGCGCGCTACGGCGGCGGCGGCGGCGGGGGCGACGGCGCGGGCGACGGCGCGGGCGGCGGCGGCGGCGGCGCCGGTTATGCGCTCGGCGGAAAAATCAAGGCGCTCGCGCGCCTGGCGGCCGACAACGGCGCGTCGCTGCCCCGCCTCAAGGCGTTCGCGCGCGCGCACGCCGGCGCGGTGCCGCCGTCGCTGGTGGACGTGGCGCGGGAGGCCGCCGCGCGGCACGAGGACTGGCTGCAGGCTCAGGGCGGGAGGATGTGCGCTTGGCTGGCGGCAGAGGGCGGCGGCGGCTAAGGCGGCGGCGGCGGCGGACAAGGCGGCGGCGGCGGCGACAGATGAGGCGCGGCGGGCGGGCCAGGGAAAACGTCCGGCCCGGTCGTCGGTCCCTCCTCTGTCCGAAGCGCACTCGGGCATCACGCGAAGGGTTGAGACAATTCCACGTGTGTGAGGATCAACAAGCACCAAGGCCAGCGAAATCGAAAGAGAGATTGAACGAGAAAACGAGAAAACCAGAGATTGAACAAGAAAACGAGAAGACCACAAACGCGCGCCGTCGCCCTCCCTCTCCCTCTCCCTCCGCCCCCCCCCCGCCAACCAACCGCCCCTCACTCACGCCCCCACCCCGAGCAGCAGCGGCACCGCGACCCTGTCGGCCACGACGCCCGCCCACACCAGCCCGCCCGCCCACTTGTTCGACGCGAACTTGGCGGCGCAGTCGGGCCCGCTGGCCAGGTCCACGCAGGCCGCCTGCCAGCCGACGTGCGCGCCCGCCGCGGCCGCGCCGACAAAATAGGCCGGGCCGAGGCCGGCGAGCGCGCCGGCGGCGGCGAGCGCGCCCGCGTGCGCGGCGGCGAAGAGCGCGAGCGCAGGCCGCGAGACGCCCCTGTCCGCAAACAGGCGCGCCGTCGACTTGACGCCCGCCGCGGCGTCGTCGCGGATGTCCTGGTGGGCGTAGATGGTGTCGTAGACGAGGGTCCAAGCGACGCCGCCGCCGTAGAGGGCAAGCGCCGGCAGCCACGCCCCCGGGGGCCCTACCGCGGCGAGCGACGCGGCCGCCGAGCTCGCCGCGCCTGCCGCCGCGCCCCACGGGTCGGCCGCAAATGCCGCGGCCGCCGCCGTCGTCAGCGTGACCGGTCCCGGCCCGCCCGCCGCGGGGCTCGCCGCCGCAAATCCCATCAGCGCGCCCCAATTGATCGTCAGCCCCAAAAAAGCCTGCGGCCACCACGTCACCCGCTTCAGTAGCGGATACGTGGCGACTAGCGCCAGCGAGAGAGCGCCGAGCGCCTGCGCCGCGGGGTTCAGCTGCGACAGGACGACCAATCCGAGGCTCAGCTGCCCGCCCAAAAAGACGGTCGCCTGCAGGGGGGTGACGGCGCCGCTCGGTAACGGGCGGGAGCGCGTGCGCTCGACGCGGGCGTCGATGTCGCGGTCGAGCAGGTCGTTGACCGTGCAGCCTGCGCCGCGCAGCAGCACGCTGCCGCCGCAAAACAGGAGCGACAGGGCGGCGGCCTCGGGCAGCGACGACGGGCCGCCGGAGGCGAGGGCGATGGACCAGAGGCCCGGCCACGCGAGGAGCCAGGAGCCGGCGGGCTTGTCGAGGCGCATGAGCTCGGCGTAGGGGACGAGGGAGCGGGGGAGCAGGCGGCCGAGGAGGTGGTTTGGGGGCGGAGGAGGGGGAGGAGGAGGAGGAGGTCGGTGCGGCGGCGGCGCCTGTTCGGTGGCGGCGGCGGCAGCCGTGTCGGCGATGTCTCTTCGCGGTGAGGTAGGATCCCCGGCCGCGGCGCTGGAGAAGCGGGCGCGGCGCGCCTGGAGTTCCGGGAGGCCGAGGCCAGCAGCAGCGGCCTGGACACTGGTCCGCGGCCTCCTTGACAAAAGGGCGGCGTCGTCCGCTCCTCGCCAGGGGCGCGGCGACGACGGCGGCGGCGGCGGCGCGGTGGCGAGCGGCGACGTCCGCGCTCGGTCATTTGGGTCGCCGCCGCCGCGTGCAGGTCCTCCTCCTCCTCCCCCTTTCGACTCTGCCGGCGGCACGAGAGCCACCGCCGGCGCGCAACCGACGCCCCATCCGCTCGCCTCGAACCGCCGCGCAAACCTCGCGAGCAAGGGCGCGAGCGATCGCCCGCTGCTCATTCAGAAAGAGCTCTTTACCTCCTCCTCTCGTTCGTTCCGCCCCGCGAAGCGAAGACTTCCTCCTCGCCTTTTTCAATTGTCTTAATTGCGAGGGGTTCACGTACGTTGCTGCTAGTGTTCGGCCTCACCGAGTCGCGCGGCCCCCCCCGTTTTCGAGCTGCCTCCAGAACGCGGCTTCGCGACGCGCGGTCAAACGGCGACGGTGGCCAACAAGAGAGCGCGAGAGCGCGAGAGCGCCCGCCGCCCTCAATTCCCCCCACCTGATGGTGGCGCCCGCAGAGGAGTTTGCGCGCGCGCGCCTGGTCCCGCCGGGCGAGGGCGGCGCGGAGCAGCCGGTGCTCCTGCGCGTGTCGGCGCGCGCGATCGAGTTTGTGCCGCAAGATGGCGGCGTGTCGGCCGCAGCGCCGCAGCGCCTGCCGCTGTCCCTCGTCGCCGCCTTTACCCTCTCGGCGCGCCGGTCGCGCGCCCGCCGCGGCGACGCCGACTGCGTCGACGTGCGCGTGGCGTCCGGGGACGGCGGCGGCGCGACGGCGGGGGTCCTGCGGGTGCGGTGCGAGGGAGCAAGGGAGGCGCGGAGGCTGGTGGGCGCCCTGCGGCGGGCGGCGGCAGAGGCGGCGGCGGGAGGCGGCGGCTGCGGCGACCGCGGCGACGAGAGCGGCAGCGACGACGGCGACGACGATGGCGCGGCCGACCGCGCCGCGCGGCGGGAGCAGCGAGACCAGGCCTCGCTCCTCTCGGCGTACGAGCGTCACGTGCGCGAGCTCGAGCGGGAGCTGGGGCGGCGCGGGGCGGACCTGGCAGCCCTGCAGACGGCGGCGGCGGGGGCGGCGGCGCGGGCGGCGGCGGAAGAGGCCTGGGCGGAGCGCTCGCGCTGGCAGCAGCAGCAGCAGCAGCAGCAGCAGCAGCAGCAGCAGCAAGAGCAGCAGCAGCAGCAGCAGCAAGAGCAGCAGCAGCAGCAGCAGCAGCAGCGACAGCAGCAGCTGCGGCAGCAGCGGCAAGAGCGGCGGCAAGCGGCGGCCCTCGCAAAACTTCCCCCGCCACCGAAGAGGAGGCCCTCGCGTCGCGCCCCGCCCGAGCGCCGCGACGCGGCGGCGCAGGTCGAGGCGGTGGAGGCAGAGGAGCAGGGCCGGACGGAGGGCAACCGCGGCGTCGCCGCCGCCAGGGCCAACGCAGCCGCCGCTGCTGCCGCGGCCGCTGCCGCGAGCAGCGCCGGCGACGCCGCCGCCGCGCGGGCCGCGCGGGCCGAGAGCGACGCCCTCCGCCGAGCCCTGCTCGCGTCCGAGGCGCGCGCTGCCGATTTGCGCCGTCGAGAGGCGCTCGCCTGGAGCGGAGAGCAGGAGGCGCGCCGGCAGGCCGAGGAGGCGTGGGCGGCGTCGTCGGCGCGGCGGCGTCGTTCGCGATGCGCGCCTCTTGTTTGACGAAGCGAATCCTCTGTTGCCTTTGAGACGCTCTGAGCCCCTCAACTCGTGACGCCGGCGTTGCTTGTCATCGTTTACGCTTATATCTTTGCTCGCGCGCGCGCGCGTCCCCAATCAACAGCCTCCGAAACCTGCGGGTAGTGACCCCCTCTCCATCTTTCGGGGGTGTCACCCATCCGCCGGGTAACAAAAACCCCTTTCGCGCGCTCGCCACATCACAACGAGGATGGCGGCCCCGCGCGGGCGCCTCCTGCAGCTCCTGTGCGCGCGCGTGCGCCACGCATCAGCACCGGCGCAGGCACAGACGCTTTGCGTCTTTGCGCGCGCCGCCGCGACGGGCGCCGGCGTCTCTCCGGCCGCCGCCGCCGCGTCTGCCATCGAAGAGGGCATCGCCGCCGCCGCCGCCGCCAACGACAACTCTGGCGGCAGCGGCCACGGCGCCTCTCCCCCCCCGCCCCGCCCGCCCCTGCCGCCGCCGCCGACCGCCGCCAGCGCCGACGCCGCCGCCGCCGCCTGGCTCTACCGCCGCTTCCGCCAGCGCGGCGGCGCCGACCTCACCTTCGACGTCGTCCAGTTTTTTCCCGACGGCACGGCGCTGGAGCACCACCGCCCGCTGACGCCCGCCGAGCTCGAGCTGCACCCGCGCGACGTGGGCCTTTTCGCGCCCTCGCCGCGCCTGGCGGCGCCGCAGCGCGCGACCATCGCCGTGCACGACGCCAAGATTCTCTTTCGCACCGAGGCGGCGCGCGCCATCATCACGGCCGACCGCGCGGTGCTGTTCAAGTCGTCGCGGCGGCGGGGCGAGTCGGGCCGCATGGCGCGCGCGGTGCTGTCGGCGCTGCAGGCGGCGCCGGCGAGTGCGGGGACGGCTGCGGGGGTGGCGGCGGCGTTTCCCTCGTCCTCGTCCTCGCCGCCGCCGGTGCCGCCGCAGCTGCCGTTTGCGCTCGTCGCGCAGAGCGCGGGAGCGGCGCAGGCGGCGGCCGCCGCGCGCGCGGCCGCCGCGCACGCGGCCGCCGCGCAGGCGCTGCCGCAGCTGCCGTTCGAGCTGCGCGTGCTCGAGGTGCTGCTGGACGCGACCGCCGACTACTTCTACCGCAAGGCGCAGCACCTAAATTGGATGCTCGAGGCCGTCGGCGGCGACGAGGGCGCGCCAACGGCGGCGGCGTCCTCGCCGCTCTCCTCGTCGCCCGCGGCGGCGGCGCCTTCCTCTTCTCCTTTTTCGACATGGGCCGGCGCGGGCGCGGGCGCGGGCGGGGCGGGCCTCGGCCTCAACGACGACGCCGCCGGCGGCGAGGCCGGCCCCAATCTTGCCTCCGGCTCCCCCTCGTCGTCGGCGCTGGGAACAGGGCCGATGGCGGTGCTGGCGCGCGCCGAGCCCTTTGCCGCGATGCACAAGGCGCACCAGCTCGTGCCCGTGCAGCGATTCCTGACGGGGGTGAAGGCGGACGTGCAGGAGACGGCCAAGGCCATCGAGGCGCTGATCGAGGACCCGGGGTCGCTGGAGGAGCTGTGCCTGACGCACGTGCGGCGGCAGCAGCAGGCGCCGCTCGCAGGGGCGGGGGCGCTCGGGGAGGGGCCTGCGTCGTCGTCGCCGCCGACGCCGCTGGGGGGCGGCGAGGGGGCGGCGGCGGCCGCCGCCGGAGGAGGAGCCCTCTCGCTCGACGTCAAGCTGGCCAGCAACATGCTCGAGAGCTACCTGCGCGAGATCCAGTCGATCGAGGGCGCGCTCAAGGAGACGGAAGAGAACCTGGAGAACACGAGGTGCGTTTTGTGGCCTATATGCGAACGAAAGGGGAAGGGGGACGGACGAGGACGGACGGGAAGAAAGAGCCCCCCATGGCGCCAACCCCAAAAAACAAAAAACGCGCCGAAACAAAAAAACCTAAAAAAAAAACAGGCAAGGCTGGCAGATCGCCCTCGACGCCAGCCGCAACCACATCATCCAGGTCAACATGTGGCTCTCGCTCGTGTCCATCTCGGTCATGGCCGCCACGCTCGTGCCCGCTGCCCTGGGGATGAACCTGGCGAGCGGCCTGGACTCTGAAAGCCCGGCGGCCTTTGCGGCGGCGTGCGGCGCGTCGCTGGCGGTCGCCGCGCTGAGCTTCCCGCTCGGGCGGGCGCTGTACCTTCGGCACTGGCGCAAGGTGGCGCACCAGGAGCTTTTCGAGCAGAAGATGCTGCGGTGCGTTTCGATATTCCGGGGCTTGGATCTTGTGCGGTTTTGTCTCTTTCCTTTGCCCGGCGACGCCCGCTCCTCCCGCCTCGCCCGCGCCCCCTCTCGCAACTCACATCCCCCCTCCCCCCCTCCTCTCGCAACAAAATCGCCGCGCCAACAATCACAACACCCCACGTCCAAAACAAAATACAACAGCGTCCTGCTCATGCAGCACGCCGACGAGCTCGACGACGTCGTCGCCGCCCTGACCGCCGCCCACCGCGCGGGCGCGCCGATCGACCGCGCGCGCTTCCGCCGGATTCTGACGGATACGCTCGGGTCGCGCGCGCTGACGGCCGGCAAGGCCGACTTCCTGTGGCACCTTTTCGACACGGACCGCAGCGGCTTTTTGTCCGAGGCGGAGGTGCTGCGGCGGGTTTCGTCGGACGGCGCGGGGGCGGCGGCGGCGCACCTCCCTGAGAACGGCGGGGCGGCGGGGGCGGCGGCGGCGGCGGCGCCCGGGGACGCGGCGGCGGCGGCGGCGGCGAGGGCGTCAGGGACGGTGCGGCGGCCGCCCCCGCGGGTGGCGAGGGGGGCGGGCGCCTAGTCGTCGTTGTGTGCCGCGCGGAATGCGAGACTTGTGCTGCGTAAATCACACGCGGGCCCTGACCGAGAAGGACTAGGGAAGAAAGGTAAAATCAAGGGGCGGCGGGGCGCTGCGCCCTCGCGCGTCGCTCGCTCTCTCTCTCGCGCGAAAAGAAAACCTAAGGGCGCCCCTCCGGTCAAAACGCGTCGTCGTGGCGCGGGGCCGAGCGCGGGCGGCGTTCGCCGCCGCCGCGATCGTCCCACGAGCGGCGCGCGGGGCGGTCGTCCCCGCCATCGCCGTCGCCAAACCCAGAGGAGCGCCGGCGCATCCCGCCGCCGCCGCCGCCGCCAAACCCGCCGTCGCCGCCGCCGCCGCCGCGGTCGCCGCCGCCGCCGCGCCCGCCAAACGAGCGCCCCCGGCCGCCGCCGCCAAACCCGCGCCCGCGCCCGCCAAAGCGACTGCCGCCCCCGCCCGACCCGCCTCCTCCCCGCGCGCGGCTGGCCAGCTCCGCCACGTCCTCGGGCACGGCCTGCCCCGCCTCGCGCATCATGCCCGCCAGCCGCGCCGCCTGCTGCGCCGCCGACGGGTCGTCCCGCGCGATCAGCGTCAGCGCCTCGCCCGCGTTGCCCGCGCGGCCCGTGCGCCCGACGCGGTGCACGTACGACTCGTCCTCGGGCGGGAAGGTCAAGTTGACCACGTGCGTGACCCCGGCGATGTCGAGGCCGCGCGCGGCCACGTCGGTCGCCACCAGCACGGGAAGCCGCCCCTCGCGGAAGGCGCGGAGCGCCGCGTCGCGCTGGCCCTGAGACTTGTCTCCGTGCACCGCCGCCGCGCCCTCGGCCACGCTCCCGTCGTCGCGGGAGAAGCGCCCGCCACCGCGGCGCGCGTCGAAGCGCCCGCCGCCGCGGCGCGGGTCGAAGCGGCCGCCGGCGCCGCGGCGCGCGTCGCCAAACCCGCCGAACCCGCCGCCGTCGGACGACGACGACGAGGAGGACGAGGCCGCCGCCGCCGCCGCCGCCGCCGCGCGCGACCGCTCGACGAGCTCGGGGACCTCCTCCGCGAGCCGCTCGGCCACGCGCTCGCACTCGCTCTTGGTCTCGCAGAAGACGATCGCGCGCCCGCCCTCAGGGATCGCGCGCACGTAGTCGGCCAGGGCCGACGAGGCGCCGCCGGGTCCCCGGCGCCGCGGCAGCACAAAGGCGCGCTGCACGACGTCGCGATTCGCGGCCGGCCTGGCGCCGGGATTGCCGACCATGACGCGCACGGGGGCGTTGCGGCAGAGGGCGCGCGCGACGCCCTGAACCTCGCGGGGCCACGTGGCGGAGAAGAAGAGGGTCTGGCGGTGGACGGCGGCGGCGGCGGAAGCCTGCTCGCCGTTCTCGCCGCCGGTCTCGCCGCCGCCGCCGTCGCTCGGCGCCGCCGCCGGGGGGGCGTCGCCGAAAAAGCTGGCTCCGCCGCTGGGGGGCAGCTCGGCCGCGATCTCGCGGATCTGCGGCTCGAAGCCCATGTCGAGCATGCGGTCGGCCTCGTCGAGCACGAGGCACCGCACGCGCGACAGGTCGACGTCGCCCGACCGCACGAAGTCGAGGAGTCGCCCGGGCGTCGCCACGACCACGGCGGGCCGCGGCGACCGGCGCAGCGCGGCGGCCTGCGGCCCGCGCGGCGCGCCCCCGTACAGGCACGCGGCGCGCAGGCCCAGCTCGCGCCCGAACCGCTCCGCCTCGGCGTGCGTCTGCTGCGCGAGCTCGCGCGTCGGCGCCAGGATCAGCGCCGCCGGGTGCCGGTGGCCGTGCGCCGGCGGCGGGCGGCCCGGCCGCCCCCGCGAGTGGACCGCCCGCGCCGCCCGGTAGTGCTCCCCCCCGCCGCCCTCGGCCGCCGCCGCGCGCGCCGCCGCCGCGAACGCGGGCGCCAGGAACCCCAGGGTCTTGCCGGAGCCCGTCGAGGCGATGGCCACCAGGTCGCGGCCCGTCGCGGCGATCGGCCACGCCTGCGCCTGAATGTAAGTCGGCGCCGAAAACCCGGCGGCGCGGAAGGCGGCGAGCAGCGGCGCGGGCAAGGCGCCCGAGGCCTCGGCGCCGGCGTACGACTGAATGGGGTCCGGTAAGGGGTCGGCGCCCTCGACGCGCATGCCGTGGAGGGCGCGGAAGGCGTCGGGGGACAGGTGCGGGGGCGGCGGCGGGGGGCCGCCGTCTGGGGGGGCGTCATCGGCGGCCGCTGCGGCTTTGGTGGCTGCCCCCGAGCGGGGGCTCGTCGCGTCGGCGGCGGCCTCGTGCTCTGCGGCGGCGGCGTCGTCCTTGGCGGCGCGCGCGGGCAGGGACGCGTGGGCGCGGCGCTGCAGCTGCTGCTGCGATTGCTGCTGCTGGCAGAGGGCGCTGGAGCACGCGGCCGCGGGCCACAACAGGACGCCGCCGCTCCTGCTGCTGCTGCTGCTGCTGCTGCTGCTGATGGCGGCGCCGGCAAACAGCAGCGCTGGCGCGCGGCGCCGGGCCGACGGCGGGGGCGCCGCCGAGGGCGCCGCCGCTGCCGCTGCCGACGGCGCCGACGGCGGCTGCCGCTCCTCGGCGCCCACCGCGGCGGCGGCGTCCGCACAGAGGGCGCGGACGGCCTGCGGGGAGTCGCGGCGGAAGAGGCGCGCGCGCCCGGCGGCGCGCAGGGCGCCGCCCAGCAGCACGCTCGCGGCGGCCCGCGGATTCATCGAACGGCGGTCCTTTTTGCTGAGGTCGCTCCTCTCTCTTCCCCCCTCCCGAAGCTCGTCTGCCTTGGCTGCGGCCTGTCGGGGTCGGTACTGACGTCGATCTTTCGTGCTCTTGTTCGAATCGGCGCTTGGATGCGGGCGGTGGGAGGCAAAAAGGCGGAATGAATAAGAGGGGTTGTTTTTCTGTGTTCGTCGATGATGATGCGCAAACGTGGCCGATGAACGAATGAAAGGCGGTGTCAGTGCTGGGCGGATACTCGAGTAGACGCGTTCGTGTGTTTGAGTGCGCGACTGTGATTGGGGCGCGCCGAGCGTCTTGGATTGCTGAGCGACCTGCGCGAAACGGCCGCCGGAAACTGAACCGCCGCCGCCGCGTCGCGGGGCCAAAACCGGCGGCGCCCCGCGTCGCAGCTGTCTTTCACGCACGCTCGTTGTCCTCCTCCCCCGCTTGATCAGGCGCGTTGACCGACACACACACACACACATACAGAGACACACACACACTCAAGAGGTGAGGACGCGGGGATACGTCTCCTGTCTGAGCGCGCGCTCAAAAACAGCACAAGCACGCGCAACGCCCATCCCTCTCCTCCGCTGCCGCTCTCTTGACCCCTGCCGGTCGGTCGGTCGATGCCGCGCGCTCATGTCGATTCAATCGCGCGCGTTGATTGGGCGCGCGACGCGCGCAAGAGAGCTGGGAGAAGGCGCACGGGGGAGGGGTCGACCCTCTCCTCTCGACCTTCCACCCACACACCAGACGCCCGTTGCCCCTCGTCTCTCCGCTTCGCCGCGCGCTGTGGCGCCCGGCGATCGCTCTCCTCGCGGACGAGGCGCTGGGCAACTGCCGGGCGCGCCAAGACCAGACTTTGCGTGGATATCGCGGCCATCGCTCAAACCACCCAACCGACTGGTCCCCCCCCCGAAACGCTCCTCAACACTCATCAGGTCCTCCCTTCTTTCCGCGAACGCGCACAAGGAGCCCGACCCGCCAGCCTTGACCGGCACCGACACCTCCGCACGCGTCCAACACACGAGCCGGCGCGGCGCCGACACGCACATAGAAGAAGCACCTAGAAAACAAAGGAAGAAACGACGCGATGCCGACCGACGCCGCGCGCTTCACCGTCGCCGTCGGCGAGACGCGGCCGGCGGAGGGCGCCCGCCCCTCTCAGTCGCGCGTCTACCGCTCCTACGTGGCCAAGGAGGCCTTCCCCACGATCGACGTGACCACGCTGCACGACTCGTTCCGGCTGGCCGTCGAGCGGTTCGCGGGGCAGCCGTGCCTGGGCCACCGGCCGGCCGACCCGGAGGACCCGTCGGGCAAGACGCGCGGGCCCTTTGTTTTCCAGACGGTAAGAGGGGGAAGGGAGAGGAGACGAGAGGGCAGAGGACGGAACGGAGGCGCGGCGGCGGCGGCAGGTTGAGAGCGAGCGCGCGCTGGTGCGGATTTGCTCGACGACCAAAAGAACCTCACTCGAACCACCCCTCAAAAAAACGAAACGAAACGACGACGGAAAAACACTCTCGCCGCCGCCGACCCAACAAAATTCCGACCCAACAAAACACATCCGCCCCCCCCCCATCCTCAACAGTACGCCGAGGTGTCCGAAAAGGTGACGGCCGTGGCGAGCGGGCTGGCGGCCCAGGGCCTCAAGCGCGGGGACCGCGTGGGCGTCTACGGCGCCAACTGCGTCGAGTGGATGCTGGCGCTGCAGGTGGGGTGCCGCTTTTAGTCTTTGCGGGGCCAGCGTTTTCGTCCGGCGCCCGTTTTTGTTTTCGAGCGGCGCCCGTTTTTGTTTTCGAGCGGCGCGCGCGCGCGTGCGCGCCCTCCTCTTTCTCCCCCGCCCCGTCTTGTCCGCCCGTCCAGGCGCGGGGGCGCCTCGCCGTCGCTCATTCCCGCCCCGATCGCCGCCGTCGCCGCCGGTGCACGCCGCGCGTCCGACGCTCTCCCGCCCTCGCTCAAAACCCCCCGCTAAAAAACGCGCCCGCCCCACCACAAAACGACCCACCAAAAACAACCCGTCAAAACCACCAGGCCTGCAACCGCATGTCCTACCCGTGCGTCCCCCTCTACGACTCCCTGGGCGAGAACGCCGTCGAGTACATCGTTAACCACAGCGAGGCCGCGTGCGTGTTCGTCGACGCGACCAAGATGAAGCAGTTTGCCGCGGCGCTGCCGAAAATCGCGGCGGCGGGGCCGCTGCGCGCCGTCGTCTTTTGGGGCGACGCGGCCGAGGCGTCGGCGCCGGAGGCGGCCGCCGCGCTCGCCTCCGTGCGCGCGGCGCGCGGCGCGGCGCTCGCCGTGCTGTCGCTTGAGGAGCTGCTGGCGGCGGGGGCGGCGCAGCCCGCGGAGCCGGTGCCGCCCGCGTCGGAGGACCTGTGCACGATCATGTACACGAGCGGGACCACGGGGGACCCCAAGGGTGAGAGGACAAACCGAAACAACAAAACAAAACAAAAATCGCCAAAAAGCGACGGAACGCCAAAAACGACGGGAACCAATCGACCCCCCCCTTCCGAACCCCATCTCTCCCCCCCGCCGCGCGCAAACAATGCCCACAACCACCCAACACCCCCTTCTCCGCCCCCTCCCCGTCCAACCGACCAACCAAACCAAACCAAACCGAACCAAAACAACAACAAAACAACAAAACAAACAAACAAAACAAAAACAAAACAAAACAAGGCGTGCTGCTGACGCACGCCGCCGTGGTCGCCACCATCGCCTCGCTCACCTCCTACCTCAAGATCGTGGGGGTGTCCCTCGGTCCGGGGGACAGCATGCTGTCCTACCTGCCGCTGGCGCACATCTTTGACCGCACGGCGGAGGAGATGCTGATGTACGCGGGGGGGGCGGTCGGGTACTGGCAGGTGAGAGAGAAGGGGCGGGGGGCAAGACAAAAAAGAGGCGGGGGGGGGGGAAAGGGGGACGTTTCCGTTGGGTTGCTTGGGCGCGCCGTTGTGTCCTTCTCCCTTTGCGAGCAAAGAAAAAGACAAAAGAAAAAAAAAAACGCCCAAAACCCCCGGCTTCCCCTTCCCCCCCCCCCCGCCACAACCCACCCACCCACCAACGAACAACCCACCCCGAACAGGGCGACGCCACCAAGCTGGTGGACGACATCGGCGCGCTCAAGCCCACCCTCTTCATCGGCGTGCCGCGCGTGTTCGATCGGATCTACGGCGGGATCTCGGCGCAGATCGCCGCGGGATCCGCGCTCAAAAAACTGATCTTTGGGTACGCCTTCAGCCGCAAGCTGAGCTTCTTGCAGGGCGGCGTGCCGCAGGACAAGGCGAGCCCGCTGTTCGACCGCATCGTGTTTTCCAAGGTGAAGCAGCGGCTGGGCGGGCGCGTCCGCATCATCGTCTCCGGCGGCGCGCCGCTGGCGCCGCACGTCGAGGAATTCCTCAAAGTCGCCATGTGCTCGCCCGTGGTGCAGGGCTACGGCCTGACGGAGACGTGCGCCGCGTCGTGCATCGCCATGCCCGACACCCACGAGCACAGCGCCACGGTCGGCCCCGTCCTCCCCTGCACGGAGCTGAGGCTGGAGAGCGTGCCCGAGATGGGCTACGACGCCGCCGACGCGGCGCGGCCGGGCGGCGAGGTGCTGCTGCGCGGGCCGCAGCTGTTCTCCGGGTACTACAAGATGCCGGACAAGGTGCGTCTCGCGCTTTTGTTCTATTTTTTGGCTGCTGGGTTCGCGGGCGATCCGTTGTTGGTTCATGGGTCTCGTTTTGTGGGTGTGTGGGTTTCGATCAAACGGCGTTTTTTTTCTTCCCGCTTACGGCCGCGCTCTTCTCCCCCCCCCCCTTGAAACAACAAAAACGCAGACGGCCGAGTGCATGGACGCCGACGGGTGGTTCCACACGGGCGACATCGGCATCCTGACGCCCGAGGGCGCGCTCAAGATCGTCGACCGCAAGAAGAACATCTTCAAGCTGTCGCAGGGTGCGTTTGGTCTTTCGCCGATTGTCGCGGAAAGGGGCGGGGGAACGCCCGCTGCGACGAGGACGAGGGGGAAAAGAGTGGCGTCTTTCACCCACCCTCCTAGTCTCACTCCCGCTCCCGCAAACACTCACCACCACCACCACCACACCGCCCCCCGCACGAACGACAAAACACGACAACGACGACAACCCACCACACCAACCCACCCCCAACCCCCGTTTCCCGGCGAATTCACGAGACTCCACCAACAAACCAACAAACCCCCAACCCCCAACCCCGCCATCGACCGACCAACCGATCCGTCAATCCAACCGATCAAACCCAAACGATCATCAACCAGGCGAGTACATCGCCGTCGAGAAGCTCGAGGCCACCTTCAAGAAAGCCTCGCTCGTCGAGCAGGTGTGGGTGTACGGCAACAGCTTCAAAAGCCAGCTGGTCGCGGTGGTGGTGCCGACGCCGCACGCTTTGCGCGCGTTCGCCAAGGAGCGCGGCCTCGATCCCTCCCTCCCCGCCGCCCAGCTGTGCGCCGACCCGCGCTGCGCCGAGTGGGCGCTCGCCGAGCTCGCGGCCGTGGGGAAGGCGGACAAGCTGCGCGGGTTTGAGATGGTGAAGGCGGTGCTGGTGGAGCCCGAGGCGTTCTCGGTCGAGGCGGATTTGATGACGCCCTCGTTCAAGCTCAAGCGGCCGCAGCTGCAGAGGCGGTACCAGCGCGAGATCGACGCGATGTACAAGGCCCTGCCGCAGTAGTAGTAGGCGGGAGGCTTTGCGGAGGCATTTTGGGAGGGCCGGACGGCCGCGATCGCGGACCCCGCCTCTTTTTTTTTCCGGGCCGCGAGCGCGCGTTTTTCGCCGGCGGCGTCGTGTTCCTGTCTCTCTCTCACCATGACCTCTATTGTTCCCCTGAGACCGGCCTCCGAATAAACGACACACAAAGACTACTCTGATGTTGAAACCCCCGACGCCCCGGCGTTTGCATGTGTGTGCCTCTCTCTGGCTGCGGCGGGAAATGCGAGGGAGAGCGCGGCGACCATTTGAAAAACGAGAGCGGCTCGTCGGCGGCGGCAGCGGGCGCTCTCCCCTTCTCATGCTCTCTGCCCTCACTGACTTCATTCCCTCGTTCATCATTCGTTCGTTCCGGCCACCACGCAACATCTCGCTTTGGAGACGCCCCCCCGCCCCCTCGCGGGAAACAAGCACGGACAATAAACAACTGTCGCGCAACTCGTCTCTTTTTTCAAACTCTCCCCAAACTGCGACTCGCCCTCTCGCAAACCACTCGCGAAGCTAGGAACGCAGCCCGGGCATGGAACCCGCCGCCTCCGGCCCGCTGCCGGGGCAGGCGGGCCTGCCTCCTGCTCCCGCGGGCGGGGTCGCCGATTCCGCCAACACCACAACAGCTCCCGCGGTCCGCGACGAGCCGATGGACGCGCAACAGCAGCAGCAGCAGCAGCAGCATGTGCAGCAGCAGCATGCTTCGGCCATCAACCCCTTTGCGTTCAACCCGCAGCTGCTGCTCGCCGACCTGAGCAACGCGGTGCGTGTTGGTTTTGTGTTTTCGCTCGAGCGTCGGCCCTGTTTTTCGGGTCGTCGCGCCGACGCCGACACGCGCGCGCGCCAACACACTCACCCCCCAACCCAACCGCGACCCGACCAATCGCCCCCCGACCACACCCACACACAACCCAAAAAACAACAAAAAGGCCCTGGACGCCTGCGCCGACGGCTTCGACGCCCTGGAGCGCCAGCTCCTGCGGGCGCTGCCGCTCGAGCGCGCGGAAAAGGCGGCGCTGCGCGACGGGGTCGGGCAGCTGTGGGCGGCCGTGCTGGCCAGCTTGAACGACGCGGCAACCAACTTTGAGCGCGTGGCCGGGGCGACGGCGCTGCACGTGCCGGCGGAGCTGTCGGCCGAGGAGGACGAGGAGGAGGAGGAGGAGGGCGGGGCGGAGGGGGCCGGCCGCGCCGACGCAGCAGCAGCCGGGCCTGGCGGCAGCAACCGCCGCGGCAGCAAAAAGGCGCCGCCGTTCCCGCCCGCCACCGAGGAGGACGAGGCCGCGCTGGACGCCGAGCTCGAGTCGCTGCGCGCGGCCCTCTGCCAGGCGCGCGAGGGCGCGGGCGCGCTGCGGCGCGAGCTGGCGGCGGCGGCGCGCGACCGCGCAGAGGCGGCGGGCGCGGCGCCGGCCTTCCGCCCGCTGGGCGCGGCGCTGGCGTCGCCCCGCCGCGCCTCGGTGCTGGAGGACGTGGCGGCCGCGAGCGGCGCAGCCGCGCGCCTGCGCCCGCTCATGGCGCGCTGCGAGCAGCTGCGCGGCGCGGCGGTGGCGGCCGCGCGGCGGCGCGCGGCGCTCATGGCGGGGGGGAGGGCGGGGGGGGCGGGGGGCGCCGACGCCGCGGGCGGCGGCGCCGCCGCCGACGACGCGCCCGCGGCCGCCAAGGCCGTGCGCGAGATGATGGCCGACACGGGCGCCGGCGCGGACCAGCTGCGCGAGCTGTGCGCGGCCTTGGGGGGCCCTTTGAGCGGGGACGCTTTGGGCGGAGGCGGCGTCGGAGGCGGATGCAACGGCGACGGCGGCGGCGACGCTTGATTCGGCTGCCGAATTCGGCGCCTCCTTTTTTCCTTGTGAGAACCCGGCAACTGCTCCCCCCTCCTCCCATTCACCCTTGACCCTCCTTGACACACACAACCCCTCTCTGCAACAAGTTCGATCCGACCCAGCGACACTTGTTCCTTCGACCCCGCACATTCCTTTGGAGCACAAAGACCAAAAAAAAGCGAGCCCGCCATTTTTGACCTCGCCGCTGCCGCCCCGCCTCTCTCTCTCTCAAACGGGCGGAAAAAACACGCGTCCTCGTCCCCCCGCAAAAAACAACGCATCACAAATCATCCATCCACCCCCCCCTTCTGCCCGCGGAAGGCATGGACCCGTTCTACCTGGTCCGCCAGGAGATCCAGGACGGCCTCCGCGACCTCCAGCCGCGGCTCGCCCGCTTCCACGCCTTGCCCGCGCGCAGCCCCGAGCGCCGCGCCGTCGCTGAGGCCGGCCACCGGCAGGCCGAGGCGCTGGCGGCGCAGGCAACCGAGCTGTCGCGGGCGGTCGAGGCGGCGGCGGCCGACCCCGCGCGCTTCGGCCTGGCCGCCGAGGAGGTCGCCGGGCGGCGCAGGTGGGCGGCGTCGGCCGTGGCGCAGCTGGAGGGGGCGCTGGGGGCGCTGAGGGCGGCGGCGGCCAGCGAGGGGGACGCGCGCCAGCAGCAAGGGGGAGGAGGAGCAGCGGGCGCGGCGGTCGACGGCGGCGGCGGCGGCGGCGGCGACAAGGCGGCGGCGGCGCTGGCCGGCGCCGGCGGCGGGGCCGGCGGGCAGCTCGACGCCCGGCAGCAGCTGCTGGTCGCGCGGCAGGACGCCCAGCTCGACGACGTGGAGCAAGGACTGGCGCGCCTCGCGCGCGTGGGCGTGGCCATGCGCGACGAGCTGCAAGAGCAAGAGGGGATGCTGGACGCGTTGGGGGGCGAGGTGGACGGCGCGCGGGCGTTGAGTCTTTTTTTTCTTTCCTTTTTGCGTCTTCGTCGTTCTCTCGAGGCCCGGGTCTCTCGTTCTCTCGAGGCCCGGGCCTCTCGTTTGGCCCACCCGGCGCCGTTCCGGCTCCGCCGCCGTCCGCTTTGTGGCGCTCTGTCTCGCTGGCCCTTCCGAGTGTCGCCACGGCGTTGCTGTCGGCGTTGTCAACCAGCTGATCATCACACACGACCCTCAAACAAACCAACACACACCAACGACCCTCAAACACAACAACAAAAACAAAACAGGCGGCTCGGCGGCGTGGCGAAAAAGGTGGCGTCGGTGGTGGCGCGCGGCGGGGGGCCCGGCGGCCGGCAGCTGGCGCTGATCGCGGTGCTCATGCTGGTGCTGGTGGCGCTGGTGGTGCTGGTGGCGGTGTGAGCATAGCTCGTCCCTCGCTGTTATTGAGAAGACGCTTCATTTCTGCTGCTGCCTCGATAAAGAGAGATTGGAAAAAGAACGAGCGGGGGGGGCGCGCCGGAGGGACACGCGACGGCGACGACGACGGCGACCACGACGCGCCGCCACAAAAATAAACGCACACGCAGTTGCACTTTGCGCCCAAACGGCGCTATATGCCCCCTCACTCCTCCATCTGTACTATCATCGGTCTCGACATCGACGGAATCCTCACCCGACAAAGACACGCGAAGAAAGGCGCGCGCGCGCGCGAGAGAGAGACACACACATCAGCAGCCATGGGGGGGGCAACTCTGCAGCAGTGGTGGGTGTCGCTCCTCGAGCGCGCGGCCCCTCGCACAGCAGCTTCCCATCCGGAGCCCGCGCAGACGCAATCCGCGCAGACGCAGCTCCTCGACCGCCTCCTCCCGGCGTCGTGGTCGTCGTCGTCGCCGTCGCCCGAGGCGCTCGTCATCGCCGCCGCGCTCGTTGTTGCCGTCGCCGTCGTCGTCCTGCCGCCGCTCGCGGCCGCCCTCGCGGCCTGGCGCCGCTGGCGCCGCATCCCCGGACCGCCCGCCCCCTCGTTCTTGCTCGGGCATGCGCCGCTGCTTGCCTCGGACCGCGCCCCCATGATCCTGCTCGCGCACGCCGAGGCCTACGGCGACCTCTTCCGCGTGCGGATCGCCAACCGCCGCGCCGTCGTCGTCGGATCGGTCGATGCCTTCACCGCCCTCACACGCCGCGGCGCGCGCAACCGGCTGCCCAAGGACGCGTCTGTGTACGAGCCGCTCGACGTGGGCATCCCGGGGCGGCCCCGGTCGATCCTCACCGAGCTCCACGAGTCGTCGCCCCTGTGGAAGTCGCTGCGACAGGCGGTGGCGCCCGCCTTTAGCGCCACGTCCCTTCGGGCGAACGTTTTCCCGCGCCTGCGCGAGGCCCTTGACGAGGTGCGCGCGCATTTGGTGGCCGAGTGGGCGCGGGCGGCGGCCGAGCGAGAGAAGGGTGTTTTCGCGGCGACGGGGGCGGCGGGGGCGGAGGTCGCCGGCGGCGGCGGCGCGGCCAACGGCGGTGGCGAAAAGCAGCAGCAGCCGCCGCGGCGGGAAAACGGCGCCGACGCCAACGGCGCCCTGGCTCCCCCCGGGACCGCAGTGGCCCAACCCGAGGATGAGGTCGAGGTCGAGGTCGACGTCGAGGACCTGGCCAAGCGCGTGACGGCCGACGCCATCAACCTCCTGCTGTACGGCGAGGCCCTGGGCGGCGTCCGCGCGCTGGCGTCGCGCCCGCTTCCCGCCGCGGGCCGCTGCGGCACGCAGGCGGCCGCGGAGGAGGCCGAGGCGCGCGCGTCGGGCGCGGCCGACCGCCTGATCAAGGATTCGCAAGCGGTGCTGTCGCCCGAGGAGTACGTCGCCCTGGTGGAGGCGCTGCTCGGCACCGTCCGCCGCGCCCTCGGCAACCCGCTGCGCCGCCCGCTCGGCCCGCTGCTGCGCTTTTTCGGCGACGCCGACGCCCGCCTGGACGACCGGCTCGAGCGCGGCTTCGGCGCCATGATGCAGGCCAAGCGCGAGAGCCTTGAGCGCGACCCGCCACCCGAGGGCTCGCTCGCGCGCGCCATCATGGGCGCGACCGACCCGTCCACGGGCGAAAAAGTCGCCGCCGGCCGCCGCCTGGAGAGCGAGCTCTCTCTGGTCATGAACGCGGGGTTTGAGACGACCTCTCGCGCCATCGTGTGCACCCTCGCGGCGCTGGCCGAGCACCCGGCCGCGCAGGACAGACTGGCGGGGGAGCTGGCGCGGGCGGGGCTCGCGCGGGCGGGCGGCGGCGCGGCCGCCGCCGACGGCGGCGCGCGCTCTGCGGCGCCCCCCTCGGAAGGGGCGGCGGCCGCGGCGGCGGCGGCTGCGGCGGCGCAGACGCGGCTGTCGCGCCGCCCGTCGGCCTTTGCGTCGGCCGCCGAGACGCGCGAGATCGATTGGTCCGACCTGTCCCCCGCGGCGCTGCCCTACCTGCACGCGGTGCTGCGCGAGTCGCTGAGGATGTACCCGCCCGCGGCCTTGGGCACCGGCCGCGTGGTCGAGTCCGGCGGGGTCGCCGCCGCCGCCGGCCGGCCGCCCTCTGGCGGGGGCAGCAAAGGTTTCGCCGCCGCCGCCGCCGCCGCCGCCGCCGGCCGGCCGCCTTCCCCCTCGCCGCCCTCCTCTTCTCCTTACCACCCCGGCGACGCCCAGATCTGCGGACACTCGGTCCCGCCCGGGACCGTCGTGCTGCTGCCCATCTTCGTCTGCGGCCGCCGCACCTCGGTCTACGGCCCCGACGCGGGCGAGTTCCGGCCCGAGCGCTGGCTCGACCCCGCGCCCGGCGCCGCGCACCCGCCTCCGGACAGCCCCGCCTTCTCGCTCGGACCGCGCGACTGCGTCGGCCAGTCGCTGGCGCGCGTCGAGCTGGCCGCCGCCGTCGCGATGCTGGTCGCCGCGTTTCGGTGGCGCCCCGCGCAGCGCGTCGTCGACGCGGGCGGGCTCGAGGGGTCGCTGCGCTTCCGCATCACGCTGGGCACGGAGGGCGGGATGCCCCTGCTGTTCTCGCCGAGGCGGTGAGGTATCGTCGGCGCGTCGGCTGTCCCGCTTGTTGTATTTTCGCACCTCTGTGTTTTTACTTCTTCTTCTTCTTTTGGTCGACTCGGCTTATCACGCGGCGCTCGACCCGAGTAACACGCACAGGCGTCGCGCAGCGCTCAGAGCCCCTCCCCGCCCCCCGCTTTCCGTCTCATCCCTGCTGTGCCCGTGCCGCCGCAGAAGCAGCAGCTAGGGCGGCGTCCACCCGCCCCTGCGCAGCCGCCGCCAGAACGCGCGCTCGCCCACGACGGGCACGCCGAGCCGCCCCGCCTCGCGCGCCTTGGCGCTGTCGCGGCGGCGGGCCCCCGAGCCGACGACGACGAGCGACGTGCCGCGGGTGACCGAGGGCCGCAGGCGGCCGCCCAGGGCCTCGATGAGGTCGGCCAAGGCGCAGCGGGGCATGCCGGGCTTGGGCGAGGAATCCCGCGTGTCGCCGGCGCCGCCCTCATCCTCCTCGTCCTCGTCGCTGTCGCTATCGCTGTCGCCGTCGGACTCGCCGCCAAACGCCTCCGGCCCGGCCAGCGCGCCCGTGACGACGATCTGCTCGCCCGCGAGGAGCTGCGGCGGTTGTTCAGAGGCAGAGGCCGAGGCGGAAGCGCCGGCAGAGGGCGCAGCAGCACCGACAACACCGCGGCCCGCCGCCGCCGCCGCTGCCGCCGCCGCGCCCGCCGACCCGTCCTCCCCTGCCGGCAGCAGCAGCGACGCGGCCGCCCGCACGCCGCCCTCGGCCAGCCGCTGGAGCATGCCCGCGTTGTCCTCGTCCGCGAACCACTCGCGCAGGGCGTCGCCGACGGCCATCCCGGGCCGGAGCAGGCGAGCGGTCTCCCCTGGGGCGGGGACCAACGCCGCCGCCGCCGCCGCCGCCGTCGACGCCTGCTTGCGCCGCTGCTGCCGCCGCTTCTGCTGCTCTTTTTTCCCCGAGCCGCCGCCGCCGCCGCCGCTGCCGCCGCCGCCACCTCCGCCCCCCTCCAGCGCCGCCGCCGCCGCCTCGGCCGTCTCGACATCCTCCCAGCGCCGCTCCTCCTCGGCGGCCAGCGCCTCGGCCGCCTCCTGCCGCCGCGCCTCCTCCCGCGCCGCGGAGAGCGCCGCGTCGCGCACGCCGCGCAGGTCGCCAAACGCCGCCGCCAGCCGGTCGGCGGTGAGCTGCCCCACGTGCGGCACGCCCAGGGCCGCGAGCACGGTGCGGGCGGGCGCGGCGCGGGAGGCCTGGACGGCGGCCAGGGCGGCGGCGGCCTTCAGCGGGCCGAAGCGGGGGAGCGCGGCGAGGCGGCCGGCGCCGCCGCCGCTGCCGCCGCTCTTTTCGCGGGGGTCGGCGTCGGCGTCGGCGTCGGCGGCGGCGGCGGCGGCGCCGGCGCCGGCGCCGGCGGACAACGGCGGTACCAGCAGCGTGTACAGGTCCGCCGGATCGCGCGCGAGCCCGGCCTCTCGCAGCGCGCGCAATGTGGCCGGGCCGAGCCCCGCGCCGCACGCCACGGAGGCGTAGTGCTCGAGCGCGCGCTGCGCCTGCGCCGGGCAGCCCGAGCGGTTGGGGCAGAAGAGCAGCGGCGGCAGCGGAGGCGGCGCAGACGGCGCCGGCGACGCCGGCGACGCTTTCCCTTGCGCTGCCGCGGCTGCTTCTGTTACCGCTTCTGTTGCCGCGGCCGCGACATCAGCAGCACCACCGCCACCAACGCCACCGCCACCGCCATCGCCACCAGCAGCAGCAGCAGCCTTGACCTTGGCCGCCGACGCCGCGGACGCCGCCTGCACCAGCCCCGCGCCGCAATGCGGACAGCGCTCCGGCGCGCGCCAGCACGGACCCTCGCGCCCGGTGCGCGCGCCCTCCACCACCCTCTCGACCTGGGGGATGACGTCCCCGCGCCGCGAGACCACCACCGCGTCCCCGGCCCTCAGGCCCAGGGCCGCGGCCGCCGCGGCGTTGTGCAGCGAGGCGCGGGTGACCGTCACGCCGCCCACGCGCACGGGCTCGAGCACGGCCACGGGGGTTACGGCGCCCGAGCGGCCGACAGCGACGTCGACCCGGAGCAAGCGGCCGACGGCCTCGCCTGCGGGAAACTTGATCGCGACTGCCCACCGCGGGTCCGCGCGCCCCTCGCCCAGCAGCGCGCGCAGGCGCAGGTCGTCCAGCTTGAGCACGGCGCCGTCGGCCTCGTAGGGGAGGGCGCCGCGGCCGCGCATCCAAGCCCCGGCCGCCGACAGCGCTGCGGAGAAGCCGCCGGGCGGGCGGGCGTTTGCGGCGCTCACGGCAAAGCCGCGCGCCCGCAGCCACTCGAGGCAGGCCCAGTGCGTTTCCCCGAGCGGGCCGGGGCGTGGTCGACTCCCATCCACCGACGGTGACGCCCCAGGGCGCGCCAGGCCGTAGGCGACAAAGCTCAGGCCGCGGGCGGCGGCGGCCGAGGCGTCAGACAGGCGAAGGCTGCCGGCGGCCGCGTTGCGCGCGTTGCCAAAGGGGCCGAGGCCCTCGGCGGCGCGGCGCGAGTTGAGCGCGGCAAAGGCGTCGGCGGTCAGGTAGGCCTCGCCGAGCACCTCGACGACCTCGTCGGCGGCGGCGGCGGCGCCGTTCAGGCTCTCTGCCCCCTCCCCTTGCTCCTCCGCCGCGTCCTCGTCCGACGGTGGCGGCGAAAAGCGAAGCGGCGCCCCTGCAAGCGCGCCAGCCAGCGCGGCAGCCGTCACATCCTCGCCCTCGTCGCCGTCGCCGCGCGTGGCCCCGGCCGCAAGCTCGCCGCCGCGGTAGGTGAGCCGCAGGGCCAGGCCGTCGACCTTGGGCTCGAGGACCCACGCGACGCGCTCCTCCGCCCCCCCGCTGCGGCCGCCGGTGCCGCCGCCGCCGCCTCCGCCGCCGCCTCCGTCGGCCGCCCGACTTTCCGGCGGCGACGGCGGCGGGGGCAGCTCCACCCCCGCGGCCGCCGCCGCCGCCTCCAGCTGCCGCCCGGTCCGCTCACCCCACCGCCGCGCCGCCTCCACCGACTGCACCGCCTCGAGCGACAGCATGCGCACAGGGTGCCTCACCTTTGCGGCGGGCTGGGACGGGGCGGCGGCGGCGGCAGCGGCGGCGGCGGCGCCGGCGCTCTCGTTGTTGTTGCTGCCGTTGGTGCCTTTTCTCCTCTTGGCCGTCGTCTTCCCGGCGGCAGCGGCGGCAGGGGGCACGGGCGCGCCCACGCTCTTGAGCGGGCTGCTGTCCAGGAGGCGCTCGACGCGCCGCTTTTCTGACTCGTCTGGCGATGAGGAGGGGTCGGACGAGGCCGCCGCGTTTGTCCTCCTGCCGCCCCGCCTGCCCGACGCCGCCGACGCGCGCAGCGCTGCCACCTCGCGCCGCAGCAGGCCCTTGAGCGCGTCATACTCGGCGTCGCTGGCGGCGGGAGACGACGTGTTGTGGTACGCGTCGTCGAGCGCGCGCACGCGCGCCTGCAGGGCGGCCACGCGGTCGAGGAGGAGAGGCGTCTGAGGCGTCTGCGGCGGCGGCGGCGGCGGCGGCGGCGGGGGGGAGGGAGCGGGGACGCCGCCGTCGGCCGCTTGTCCTTGCTGCTCCTCCTGCTGGGGGCCGTCTCGCCGTTTTGCGGCGGCGCTCGTGCTGATCCGGGCCGCCGCGCTCGAGGGTCGCGCTCGACCCCACCACCACCACAACCGCCGAGGGGCGGCGGCGGCATCGTCGCGCCAGGAGGAGGAGCAGAGGGGGCGGCGGGCGGGGGCGGCGACGGCGCTCGCGCTGCTGCCGCGCGTCGTCGTCGACATCGACCCCGAGCTCGCCGCCGTTGCCGCCATTGCTTGCCGCGCGCGCTGCATGATTGCCGCGGCGGCGTGCCGGCTCATGGGCGCGGCATGCGGCCGGACGTTGGTTCTTGCTAGTTGGGGGTCATTGATTGGGGGCGGGTCATTGATTGATTGATTTCTCGTCTCTGAGTCTTGATTCAAAAGTTGAGAGTGAGAGTCGTCAAAAAGAGAGGGGCTGACGGTCAACAATGTTTCTGTCTGGCAGGGAGGCTGGTGATGATTGCCGCGTACGTCCGATTGCCGACGTCGGCGACGAGGCGGCTTTTCGCGGGCGTTTGCGCGTGAGCGCGACGTGGACGCCGACGTCGACAGAAAATCCCGTCGCCGCCCTCAACAAACGTCCGCCCTCTCTCTACCACCCTTTCTGTGCGCAATCCGATTCTACTTGTCCGAACAGCACACCGCACGCAAGCGGGCCTCGCTTTCCTCGCCGTTCCTCGCACTTAGTTTGACTCTCGGGGGCCACGGAAAAAACACCGAAATCTCCTCCCGCGAGCGCCCCCGCGCTCGCCAACCCCCTTCTTCCCGGGACGATCCCCGAAACGACCGACCCTCAACATGGCGCTGTCAGCCTCCTGCGCCCGCGCGCCGGCGGCACCGCCGAGAATTGCCCCCATCGCCGCCGCCGCGTCAGCGTTGGCGCCGACGCGGCGCGCCCGCCGTCTCAACTCAAACCCCCTCCGCGCCATCGGCCGCACGCCCGGCCACGTCGACGACGACCTGGCCGACATGGCGCTGCGCATCGAGGCCGAGAACGCAGAGGCGGGCGCCGAGCAGGAGCGGCGCGCGGCGCGGCAGCGCCAGCGCGAGCGGCAGCGGCGCGAGCGCGAGCGGGCGGCGCGGGCCCCTGGCGGCGGCGGCGGCCGTGGGCAGCCCAGCGGTGGCAGAGGCGGGGGCGGCGGAGCAGGAGCAGGAAGACCAGGCGCAGCCGCAGGCCGAGCCCTACCCGGCGACAAGGCTGGCGGGCGGCGCGAGGCGGCAGCGGCGCCGGACGCCCGGCCGCGGGCCGCAGGCGTCGCCGCCGCCGCTTCCCCCGGCCAGGCCCTGTCCCTCTCGTCTGCCGAGGAGGACCCCGAGGGGCGCGCGGCCAGCCGCCTCGGCCGCGCAGCCCGGCAGGCGCGCCACTCGCTCACGGCGCGCATCCGTGCTGGCGACGGCGGGGCGGGGGGGGCGGCAGCAGCGGCGGCATTGGTAGCAGCAGCACCAGCAGCAGCGGCGCGCCACTCGCTCACGGCGCGCATCCCGGGCGACGGCGGCGTGGGGGGGTTGCCAGCAGCAGAAGCAGCAGCAGTAGCACCAGCACCATTACCACCAGCAGCAGCGGCAGCGGCAGCTGCAGCATCAGGCCCGGACCGCCGACGCCAGGCGCCCGTCGCCGCCGCCCCGCCCCTCGAGCAGCCTCCCCGCCGCCGCGGGACCGCCGCGGCGGCCGCCGCCGCCGAGACGCCGGCGGGCGCCGCCGCGGCGCTGGTCGCGGCGGCGGCCGACGCGCGCACGCGCCCCCAGGCGGCGCTGGCGTCGTCGGGCGAGCAGCAATGAACGAATCGAGGGAGGTTCCTGTAGCCTCGACACGTGTAAAGACACAAGCATCCCTACTAGGCCCCGCCCGCCGCCTCGAAGAACAGGCCCGCGGCCACGAGCGCGCCCCTCAGGCGCGCGTTCTCCTCCCCGAGCCGCCGCACCTCGGCCCGCAGCGCGCCCTCCTCGGCCGCCGACATCGACGAGCCCGCCCCGCCCGCTCCGGCCGCCCCGGCCGCCGCCACGCCCAGGCTGAGGCGGTTGCGGATGCGCCGCGCGCGCGAGGCGTAGCGCAGAGTGCCTCGCGTCATGTCTAGGCAGCTGGCCGCGGGCGACACGCACGCGACGAGCAGGGTCTCGCTGTTGCCGCCGAGCGAGTCCTGCAGCAGGCGCGGGAGCTTGCTGTCGCGGTAGGGGACGTGCGCGGCGGAGGAGGAGGAGGGGGGGGGGAGGCCCGCGGCGGCGGGGGCCGACGGAAGCGCCGCCGCCGACGCCAACGACGCCGCAGGCCCCCCGCCCGTGCGCTTTCCTTCGCCCGCCGCGCCAACCCCGCCGCCCGCCCGCGGCTCCGCGGCCAGGGCATTAATCACGTTGCCGAGCGCCAGCAACCCGCGGTTGATCGCCACGCCCTCGGCGAACCGCTGGCCCGTCGACCCCGTCTCCTTTTGCCGCTCCGAGCCCGCCAGGTCGACCAGCCGCAGCTTGGAGCGCAGCAGCAGCGGCGGCGGCGGCGGCGGCGGCGGCGGCGCCCCCGCCGTCGGGGCGGCGGCGCGCGGCGGCGGCGGCGGCGCCAACCCCCCCGCGCCGGCCGGCGGCGGCGGCGGCCCCGGGGGCCGCGCCCGTTGAGTCATCGTCAGCGTCAGCACGGCGTGCGAGCGCGACGACCCGGCGTTGAGCAGGTGCGGGGCGGTGGCGCGGCGGCCGTTGCCGAGGGCGAGCAGCGCGAGGACCTGGGTGCGCGAGGCGACGGGCACCTCCGCGGCGCCCTCGAGGATCACCTCTCCCGCGCCGTTTCCGCCGCCGCCGTTTCCGCCGCCGCCGCCGTTCCCGCCGCCGCCGCCGTTTCCGCCGCCGCCGCCGATGCCGCCGCCGTTGCCACCGTTGCCGCCGCCGCCGCCGGCGCGGCCCCCCTGCTGCTGGGCCTCGCGGAGGGTGACGGTCGGCAGGCTGAGCGGGGCGGAGAAGGATCCGGACGCTGCTGCCAGGGAGGGCGACGACGGCGGGGTGTCGCAAAGCACGGCAGCGGCAGACGCGGCGCCGGGCCTGCCTGGCGGCTGCTGCTGCTGCTGCTGCGGCGGCGGCGTCTCGCCCAGGAGGCAGTGCACGGCGTCGTTGAGCACCTGCACGTACGACACGGTCACGCGCACGTCGTACGCCCCCTCCTCGGCGGCCCTGGCGGCGTAGTCGAACACGCGGTGGAGCGCGCGAGGGACGACGCCGTGCGCCGCGCTGGCGGCCGCTGCCAATGCGGCGTCCTCGGCGGCGGCGGCGGCGGCCTCGGCGGCGGCGGCGGCGGCGGCGGGCAGCGCCGCCGCGGCGGGGGCGTCGGGCGCGCCGGGGGGGCGTCGCCGGCGGGACGTGGACACGGTCGTGGGCGTGCCGCCATTCCCTCCTGCTGCCGCTCCTGCTGCTGCTGCCGCTCCTGCTGCTGCTGCTGCGGCTGCCGCTGCTGCCGCCGCCACCGCCGCGCTTGCCGCCGCCGCCGCCGCCGCCCCGCCGCTGCCGCCCATCGTGCCCATCGCAAAAGTCTTGCCCCCGCCCGTCTGCCCGTACGCCATGATGGTGCCGTTGAACCCGCGGCAGAAGCGGTCGATCACGGGTCGCGCGCACTCCTCGTGCAGCGCCTTCAGCGCCGCCGCCGACCCCAGCTCGGCGCGGTAGACGCGGTCGAACGAAAAGAGCTCTTCGCCCTGGTGCTGCGGCTGCTGCTGCTCGGCGGCGGCGGCCAGCGCGGGCGGCAGCAGGACGACCGACCACGGGTGGCGCACGCCCACGGCCTCGGCCTGCCCCGCGCGCCGCTCGCCCGACAGCAGCGGGCGCACGATCACGGCTACTTTGACGGCGCTGCTGCCGTCCGACAAGGGGTCGTAGCCATCAAGAGGCTGCTCCCCGGGACGCGGCAGGAACGCTGACGCCGACGCCGCCGCCGACGCCGCCGCCGACGCCGCCGGCGACGCTCCTGGCTGCTGTTGTTGTTGCTGCCGTTGTTGTTGTCCTGCTGCCGCCCACTTTTTGTGGTGGAGCGACGCGCGCAGCCCTCCTGCCGGGGCGACTGTCGCGCGCGCGTGCGGGAAGGGAGGGGGCGGGTTCAGCAGGGGGCTGGCGGCCGCTCGCCGCCGCCGCTGCTCGTCGGCGGCCGCGGCCGCGACAGCTCCTGGCTGCGGCGGCGGCGGCGCGGCGTCGCGGGCGGCGCCGGCGTCCGACGCGAAACAACAGCGCCACATTGTTTGAGGCTGTCTGGTCGGTTCGAGGGGAACCCGGCGTGATGTTTTGCGAGCTGCTGCTGTTGCTGCCTTGGTGTGCGCGAGCGGTTTGACTTTTTGGTCTCGTTTGGATTCCGATCTGTGGAATCGCGGCTCGGTCGTAGATGATGCTGGAGCCAAGGGCTTGGATTTCGAAGAGATGAGGGGAACATAACGTGGGCTCCCCGGGTCTTGAGCTCTCTCGTGCTAAAGACAGAAACCCCGCAACCGACAGCGCGCGCCTTTCGCCGCGACGCCGACCCTGGACACCGGAATCGTTCCACACCAGCGCACAGGCCCACCAATTAAGCGCAGATTCGGACGCGCCTGTCGATTTGAAATTTGAAAATTCCACGCACTTGCGTTTCGAACACGAGCAAATTAGGGCGCGCGCGGGAGAAACGCAAAGTCATGCTCGCAGCGAGGCAGCACCCGTCCTCCTCCCGCCTCTTGCGCAGGCTCGCTGAGCTGAGCAGGCTGCTGCGCGACTACCATGCGTCAGATGGCGGAGCAGGAGCAAGTGGTGCCGCTGCATCGATTGCTGTGGCGACGACGTCGAGGAGGAGCGTCGCCTCGTCCACGGCGGCACCGCTGGCCGGCAACGGCGACGGCAGCGATGGCGGCGGCGGCAGCAATGGCGGCGGCGGCCAAACCACCACCACCACCACCGCATGGACCGTGTCGCGCGCGTTCAGCCAGGCCGACGTCGACGCCTTTTTGCTCCTGACCGGCGACGCCAACCCGATCCACCGCGCTGCAGGCGGTGGCGACGCCGAGGCCGCCGCCGACAACGCCGCCGCCGTGCCTGAGCCGCCGCCGCCGCCGCCTCTGGTCCCGGGCCTTCTGCTCGCGTCGCTCTTCCCGGCCATCATCGGGTCGCGTTTCTCCGGGGCGGTCTACGCGCGCCAGAGCCTGCGGTTCCGGGCGCCCGCGCGCGTTGGGGAGGCGGTGGTGGCCGTGGTCTCGCTGGCCGAGCAGGGCGACAGGGGCAGAGACGGCGGCAAGGGCGGGGGCGGGGGCGGGGGCGTCGGGGCGGCGTCCCTGCCGCCGCCGCCGCCGCCGCCGTCGTCGTCGCGCGTGGCGTTCGACACCGTGGTGCGCCGCGCGGCGGACGGGCGCGTGCTGGTAGAGGGGACGGCGCTAGCGATCATCCCCCTGGGGGCGCAGATGAGGGCGAGGGAGGGAGGGTTGCGGGCGGACCAGGAGCAGGTGGAGGACGCGCGACGATGAGGGGGAGAGAACGAGAGGCCGGTCGGCCGGCGGCGGCGGCGGGTCGTTTTGTCGGCAAGAGCGCGCGGCGCTTTTGCTCCCGATGCACACACACCACGCATCCTCGGACGTAGCCCAGACGAACCACTATCTTACACACAAACAACGATCGACACTGCTTACGCTGAAATCACACTGTCTCATTCCCGCGATCACGTCTGCCAAGATTTCTCTCCTTCCTTTCACCCGCGACCAACCGCAAAAGAGACAAGAAGAGGCGGCCTTTCTTGCGGCGTGCGACACGCTGTGAGCGCCCGTGAGCGCACGCAGGGGGTCGTCGGACCAGAAGCGCAGCGATCCAACGCTCACGACAGGAGAGCAAAGTGCAGCGGCTGGGGGACGGGGGAACGGCGCCGGCGCCGGCGACGGCCATGGCCGACAACGACGGCGGCAGCGGCGCGGGAGACAAGCAGCTCCCCCCGCCGCCGGGCGGACCCCCGCCGCCGCCCGGCGACGAGGGCGGGCGCGGCGGTGGCGGCGGCAGCGGACGAGGGAGCGGACGATCGGGTGGTGGCGGCGGGCGCGGCGGCGGCGGCGGCCGAGGAGGCGGCGGCGGCGGCGGCGGCCGAGGCGGCGGCGGCCGAGGCGGCGGCCGATGCGGCGGGTCCGGCGCCTCTGCCGCCGCCTCCGCGCGCAGCCCCTCTGGCGCGGCGCTGCCGCTCACCGAGATGGTCGACGGCTCGGTGCTCGTGCTCACCAACGACGGCCGCGCGGTCGTGGGCACCCTGCGCGGGTACGACCAGGCCACCAACCTCGCGATCGAGGACTGCCACGAGCGCGTGTTCTCGTCCGCGCGAGGCGTCGAGCGCGTGGCGCTCGGCCTCTTCTTTGTGCGCGGGGACAACGTGTTGAGTCTTTTTTTTCTTTTGGCGCTTTTTTCGTTGTGTTTCGTGGTTTCTTTTTTGCAATCTGATGTGCGCTCGCGCACGTCCCCCTTTTGTCGCCCCAAATCTCGCGCGTGCTAACCTTCCCCCCCTCCTCCCCCATCCTGCCCCCACGAAACGCAAAACCCGCCCGGCCAAAAACGCGCTCGCGAACAAACGACCAACGAAAACGCAACCAAACCAAAAGCGCCGTCGTCGGCGCGGTGGACGAGGCGGCCGACGCGGCGATCGACTGGGGCGAGGTGCGCGCCGCGCCGCTGCCGCCCATCACGCACTGAGCGACGAACGCGGCGGGCTGTTTTGCCTTCGAGGGGTCGTTTGTTCCTTTCTTCTTTCTTCTCTCACTCTGCCGGGCGGCGGCGCCTCGTCGTGTCTTTCCTTTCCTTTTTACTCTGCCTTTGGGTGGGGCGGCGGCGCCCCCTGGTCGTCCTCCCGCTGCTGCCCGGCGTCCTCCCGCTGCTCGACGGGCGGCAGCGGGGGCGCCGCGGCCTCGTCCCGCACCACGCGCGCCGCGTCCCGCACCACGCGCGCCGCGGGCCCGGCCTCGCTCCGCTCGGCCGCGACCAGGCCGGAGAGCAGGCCGCCCAGCAGCGCGCCGGCGAGCGAAAAAGCAGGGATCATCGTCGGCCAGCCGAGCGCAAAGGCGGCGCCGCCGCCGACCCAGGCGCCGAGGGCGCTGCCCGCGAAGCTGATGGAGCCGACGTCCTCGGGCGGGGGCGGGGGCGGCGCGGGCTGCACCTCGAGGTGGGCGTCGGCCGGCGCAGCGGGGGGCGGCGCCTCCTCCTCCCTCGCCTCCTCCTTGCGCTCGGCCTCGGCCTCGGCGGCGGCCTCGGCCTCGGCGGCGGCGGCAGGAGCGGCCGGCGGCGAATTTGCCTCTGACATCATTTTTTGCCCTTTTTTTTCTCAAGGGAATTCAAGAGAGAGAGAGAGGAGAAGACTCGAGGCGGTGGGATGGCGCTTGCGTTGTTTGGAAGCTTTGCAAAAACTTGGATTACAAGAAAGACTGTGACGGGCGTAGGAGAGGGAAGGGGGGAGAAGAAAGAGAGAGAGAGGCGAAGGGCAGGAAAGACGAAAGACGCGAGCTGGCGAGAGGCTGCTCGAGAGGCCCCCCGTCTTTTTCGCCCATCTCTTTTGCCCCCCCCCAAAAACCCCACCCCAGAAGCCACACTTTCCTCCTCCACATCTACTCGTCCTCGTTCTCGCGCAGGCGCGCGTGCTTGTTCGTCAGCGCCACGTTGAGCTCGCGCGCCCGCTCGACGATGGCCTTGCGCTGCTTGGCGCCCACGCTGGCCGCCACCTCCCCGCAGTAGCGGCGGTTGTGCATCATCAGCAGGTCGAGCTCGCGCGCGTTGTGCACCACGAACTTGAGCAGGCCGTTGGGCAGGACGTGGCGCGTCTTCTTGTCCGAGCCGTAGCCGCAGTTGGGCATCTTGATCATGCCCTTGAACTTGCGGCGCACGCGGCCGTCGATACCTTTCGGGCGGCGCCAGGAGGGCTTGACGCACGCCTTGCGGTCGCACTGGTGGCGGTCGAAGTGCTTCCGCTTCTTGACCTCCTTCTTCTTGCGCGTGAGGGGCTGCGCCATGGCTGCTGCGAGCCTTCTGCGGGCTGCGGAGAAGGAGCCCTTGGTGGAAAAGACGAAACGCTCGCCGGTCGGAGCGTTTGGTGTGTTTTTTTGGGCGGCGACGCGGCGCCTGTTGATGTCGTTTTGGTTCGGTTCGTTTCGTTGGTGGGAAAAGGGATGGCGGGGGCAGGTGTGAGTCTTGCTCTGCGCGCGGGGATCGAGGGGCGCGTCGAGGAAACGCGCGCGCGGGACGGGAACGCAGAGGGTGTCCTCCTCCTCGGCCCGCCGCCGCCCGCCGCCAAACTGGCGACGGGGATGGCGACGGCGACGAGAACGCGGCGATCGCACGGGCGGCAAGCGGGGCGGCCCCGTTCCGTGATCGCCTGGCAAGCAGCATTCGCGCGACCGCAAACGTAGACGTCGCGGCGCGGATCGAGAAGTTGCTGCGCTCACTAGAAGCGCGCGCCAGAGTCGCTCGCGCGCGTTCGAGGGCGCGGCCGCCGTGGAGGGGGGAGGGGAGGGCGGAAAAAAGGAGCTCCTCCCTCTCTCCCTCCGCGGAGCGGGCGAGGGTTCTGGCCCGCCCTTGATGCGAGCGAGCCAAACAATCGACCCGGGCGATGCAGATCAGCATGGCGCGCGCCTCTCGGAGCTGCGCCAGTCAGGCGGCTGCTCCGTTGTTTTGGGGGCGAGTTGCTGCTGCTTGCTGCTGCTGCTGCCCCGCAGTGATCCGCAGAGACGCCGGTGGTCGTGGTGCGCCGATTGGCACCAGCGCGGCGAGCCAGCCCCGACTGCTTTGACGCGCGCGCCGTCGAGGCATCGCGGCGCGCCGCGAACGCAAAGGAGGGGGGGTGGGCAGGCGTCCACGGGCGGGGAGAGAGGGAGGACTCTGGCGGCGCCCGTGTTTCGGCCCGCGCGGTGGGTATCATGCGATCTGCACAGAGGCAAGGAGATAGTGCGTACCTGCTCGTTTCGAAACGGAGCGAAAGGGAAAGAGGACGATCAAGGTCGTGGGAGGGCGCCGGCTCTAGAGGGGAGAGAGAGGGAGAGAGGGGCAGAGGCGAGACGGCGCCGCCGCCGCTCCTGGGCGCCGCCGCCGCCGCCGCCGCCCGAAGGAGCAACAGAAGAACAAACTCTCAATCGCGAGAGCGAAACGCCTTACACGACAGAGCATACTCTCTCTCAAGGTCACAGCGGCAGCGCCTCGATCGCCTCGCGCGTAAAGTCCCCCCGCAGGGCCAGCACCGCGCGCACCTCCCCGGGCGCCAGGCGCCAAGCGATGCCGCCGCCGCCCGCGCCCGCGCCGCCCGCGCCGCCGCCAACGCCGCCGCCGCCGCCAACGCCCGCGGCGGCGCCGTCGCCGTAGTACTCGCCAAACTCGGCGACCGTCTCGACCGACAGCGCCGTGGCCATCTGCGAGAGGCGCGCGAACTTGTCGCGCACGGTGCGGGTCGACAGGGGCGCGCACGCGGCCACCAGGGCGCGCACGTCGCGCTCGAGCTGGAGGCCGCCGAGTTGGGTAAAGCCGCCGCCGGCGCCGGCGCCGCCGCCGCCGTCGCCGCCGCGCCCGCCGCCGCCGCCGCCGCCCGCTCCTCCTCCGCCGCCGCCCCTCTTGCTCAGCACGGCCGCCTCGATGCGCGACGCCACGCCCTCGAGGAGCGCGGCCACGGTCGCCTCGTAGGCCCCCGGGACCAGGGAGGCGCGCACGGGGCCGAGCAGGCCGGCGAGCGCGGCCGCAAGCGGCGGGGCCCAGTCCCCCGCCCCGCCCTCGCCGTCGTCGTCGTCGCCCTCGCCCCCTCCGCCGCCGCCCGCCGCCGCCTGCTCGGCGCCCATCGCCGCCCTGCCCGCCGGCACCGCCGCGTCCAGCGCGGGCCGCAGCCGCGCCAGCAGGGCCCCCGCCACCGCCTCGGCCGCCCCCGCCGCCAGCGCCGCCAGGGCGCGTCCCGTGCGCGCGAGGTCCTCCAGCACCGAGCGCAGGCGCGAGCGCTCGCGCGGAAAGGCGCCAAAAATCCGGTCCGCGTAGGCGTCCAGCTCGGCGTGCAGCTTGCCGCTGTACTCGGCCGCCACGTCAGCGTTGTTGACGGCCGCGCACGCGGCGCGGGCCGCGGGGCCGTCCGGGCCGAGCGTGAGGTCGGGCCAGCCCTCGGCGGCAGCGCGCGCGGCCGCGGCGGCCACGACGCGCGCGGCGGCGGCGGCGGCGGCCGCGGGGGCCGAGGCCGAGGGCGGCGGCGCGACAGCGCCGAGGCCGCCGCCCGCTGTCGCGAGCTTGCCCGCGAGGGCCGCGCGCAGGTCGTTGGCCAGGACGTCGTTCAGGGCGCCCAGGGCGGCGCACGCGGCCTGCGCGCTGCCGCACGAGAGGGCGCGCCCGCCCGCCTTGCGCGCGACGAAAAAGGCGTCGTCGACGACGCTGCCGACGGGCGGCGGGGCGGCGCCGCCGCCGGCGCCGAGCGCGGCGGCGGCGGCGGCGGTGGCGGCGGCGGCCGCGGCAGACACCGGTCCCGCGGCGACCTGGTCGAGGCGGATGGCCAGCGCGACGGTCGACTCGAGGTAGTACTCTTCCAGCGAGACGTACCGGCCCACGAGCTCGCGCACGGCGACGCTGAAGCTGCCGGAACGGAAGGCGGCCTCGTCACGCTGCCGCTGCGCGCGCCGCGCCTCGCGCCGCGCGGCCAGCTCGCGCCGCTGCCGCGCCGAGGGGCCCTTGCGCTTCTTCTCCTCCTGCTTGCCGCCGCCGCCGGCCTTTTTCCGCCGGCGGCGCTGCTCTCCGGGGCCACCGTCGTCGTCGCCGTCGTCCGCGTCCTCCTTGTCCGCGTCCTCTCCTTCCTCGTCCTCGTCGGCGCTGCCGCTGCCACTGCCGCTGCCGCTGCCGCTGTCGTCGCCGCCGCCGCTCTTGCTCTTTTCCTTCTCCCCCTCCGCGCCCGTCATCCCCAGCTCCGCCGCGTCCGTCGCGTCCGCCGCCGCGTCCGCGCGGTCGGCCGCCGCACGCAGCTTGGAGACCATGAAACCCTCGTACTCGGCGGCGCGTTGCAGCAGCACGGCCACCTCCTGCAACGCCCCCTCGACGCGCCGCGGCTCCGGCCCGCCGCCGCCGCCGCCGCCCGCGCCGGCGCCCGCGCCCGCGCCTCCGCCGCCGCGCTGCGGCGGCGCCGAGCGCCCCTGCGCCGCGGCCGCGCGCGCGGCCGCGGCCTCGTCCACCATGCGCGACAGCCGGCGCGCCTCGTCCAGCCGGGCCAGCACGCGCGTCGCCTGCGCGTCGCACTCGAGCTGCACTGCCTTGACAAGCGCGGCCGCCGCCGCCGGGCCGAACGCCTCGCGCACGGCGTCCTCGTCCTCCTCGGTGGCCATCGCAAAGCCGCGCAGGCTCGCCGTCAGGGCGTCGACGAACTCGGCGCCGCCCGCGCCGGGAACAGGGGCCGGGCGGCCGCGGCGGCCAGACGCCGCCGCCGCCGCCGCCGCCTTGTCGAGCGCGTCTGACAGGGCGCCGTAGCTGGCGCGCGCGGCGTCGCCGGCCGCCCCGCGGACGTAGGCCGCGTAGCGCGCGAGGCCGCGCTCGCGCAGGCCCAGGGGCGCGTAGAGGGCGGCGGCGCGCAGCACCGCACCCCGGTCGCCCGCGCGCGCGGCGGCGTCGAGGCGGCGCGCGGCGCCGGCCTCGAGCTGGGCGCCGGCCTGGGCGGCGCGCTGCCTGAGCTCGTTTGCGGCGGCGGCGTCGACGGGGTCCTCCTCCTCCTCCTCTTCTTGTCCTTCTTCTTCTTTTTTTTCTCCTTGTCCTCCTCCTTCCCCGCCCGCTTGGCCTAATTGCGCCGCTGCCCTGGCGGCCGCGCCGGGCGACAGCAGCGCGTCGAGCTCGCGGAACCGGGCGGCAGCGAGCGCGCCCGAGGGCAGGTCGCCCGAGGCGACGGCGGCCTCGGCCGCGTCGGCGCACGCGGCGCGCTCGGCGGTGCTGCGCACGAGCTCGAGGCACGCGGACACGCGCGTGGCGGCCGCGTCGAGGCGGCGCACGCCGCCCGAGATGCGGTCGGCCTGCTGCGCGGCGGCGCCCGCCTTATGGGCGAGGCGCCGCGCGTCGGAGGCCGCGGCGTCGAGTAAGGGCGCGGCAGTCCGCTGGAGCGCCGACAGGCGGCGCTCGAGGTCCTGGCGCATGGCGAGGCGCGCGTCGAGCTCCTCCTCGATGCTGCGCTCGCGCGCGACCGCCTCGTGCAGCAGGCGGTTGACGTCGGCGAGGCTGGTGAGGTGGACGAGCTGCGCGGGCGCGAGCGGGTCGATTTGGCGGGGAAGGGAATTCACCGGTGCCGCGGCCGTCTGTTCTGCAGCTCCTGGTGGTCCGACAGCCGACGCGGACGCCTTGGCGTCGCCCATCATGGGCGCGCCGACGGCAGCCCCCGAGGCGGGCGCCATTCGTCGGCTCGAGATTGCAGTTTCGGATTTTACCAAGGGCCTCCTCCTTCTTCTTCTTCTGATTGTCCGCGCCGCACGCGTGTGTGTGACTGTCGTTTGCTTTATGCGAGAGAGGGATTGGAAGACTGAGAGTGCGCAGCCCGCGCCGACGAGATCAATAGGGGAGCAGGAGAGATGCAGCGCTCAGGTCTCATTTTGCCGCGCGCTCGCGCCAACAACGACTCCCCCCAACACAAACTCTCGCGTGCGCCGGCGACGCTCCACCGGCGGTTGCCGCCCTGTCGATTCGTGCGATTGCAAACGCGAAAACCAATTTTGCTCGTCCAAGATTATGCGCGCATCTGCCCGTACAACCCCTCACGAAAGCAACCAACTCAAGGCGAGGCGGGGGCGACGACGGCCGCGGCCGCCTCGTCCAGCGCGGCCGCCGCATCGCCCCCACCGCCTGCCTCGCCGCAACCGCCGCCGCAACCGCCGCCGCCGCCGCCGCCGCCGCCCGCCATGTGCGACAGCGCGCCCAGCAGGTAGCCAAACGCCTCGACGGCGGCGGCGGCCGAGTCGGCGCCGGGGTCGGCGGCGGCGGCGGGAGCGGGGGCGGCGGCGGCGGCCGGGGGCGTCTTTTTGCCGGTGTCCGCAGCAGCAGCGGCGGCCGCGGCGGCGCGCGCGGCCCGCGTCGCCGGCGGCTTGACGTCCTTTGCCGCGTCGTCGCGGCCCCGCCCTTCCCCCTCCCCTTCGCCCTCGCCCGCGTCCTCGTCGTCGCCGCCGAAGGCCCCGCCGCCGCCGGCACTACCCGCGGCGCGCAGCGCCGCCCACGCCCGCAGCAGCGCCTCACGCGCCTCGCGCGCGCGCCCCGCCGCCTCGAGGCCCGGCCCCCCCCGCGCGGCGGCCTCCGCGGCCGACGCGTGCAGGGCGCGCGCCGCGGCCGCGTGCGCGCGGCCGGCGAGCAGCGGGCGCGCCGGCGGCTCGTCGTCCTGCTGCTGCTGCCGCTCGAGCGAGGCGGCGTGGGCGGCCAGGGCTGCCGCCTCCTCGAGCCGCCGCTGCTGCTCCCGCCGCTCCTGCTGCCGCTCCTGCTGCTGCTCCTGCTGCTGCTTCTGCTGCTTGTGCTGCTGGGATGGGGGGAGTGGCGGCTTCTTTGGCCGCGGAGCCTGGTCGCGCCCGCCCGCGCCGCCGCGGGCCGCGGCGTCGGCGCCCTCGGCTGCGGCCGACGCCGCGCGCGCGGCCGCGGCCGCCTTCTCGCGCGCGGCCGTCGCCGCCTTGACCGCCGCCACGACCGCCGGGTCGGCCGCCACCGACGCCAGCAGCGCCGGGTCCAGGGGCCCGGCTGCGCCAAAGTCTCCGCCGCTGCTGCCGCCAGGCCCGCCGCCGCCGCCGCCGTCGCCGCCGCTGCCGACGGCACCGGCGAGGGCGGCGGCCGCGGCCCGCGCGAGGGCCATCACCGCCGGATCGGGCCCTTCTTCCGCCGCCGCCGCGGCCTCTGCGGGAGAAGAAGAGGCGGCGTCCGCGCGCGCCTTCTTAGTCTGCGGCAGAGAGATGCCGCCGGACGGGGCGTGCGGGCGCTTGGCGCCGGGCGGCGGCGGCGGGTCGGTCCCTCGCGTCGCCGCGTCGAGCAGCAGCGACAGGCTCGCGCCGCCCCCCGCTGCCGCCGCAGCCACCGCGCCGCCGCCCTGCCCGCCTGCCAAGGGGGGAGCCGGCGGCGGCGATAGCACCACCTGCGGCCGGTCCTTGTCGTGCTGCTGCTTGCCGTGCTGGGCGGCCGCGGCAATGGCGGCGGCGGCGGCCGCGGCCGCCGCCCCGGCGTCAAACGCGCCGGCGCCCCCGCCCGCCTGCTGCTGCTGCTGCTGCTGCTGCATGTGCTGCTGCTGCTGCATGTGCTGCTGCTGCTGCTGCTGCATGTGCTGCATGTGCTGCTGCTGCTGCTGGAAGGCGGCCGGCGACGGCACGCCCTCCCGCCGCAGCCACTCCCGCAGCCACGGCTCCGCCAGCCACGCCCTCAGGCCGAACAGCCCCTCCGCCGGCTTGATGAAGGGCGACGCGCTCCCCCGCTTGCGGACGTCAGTGTAGAGCGCCGACGCCATGGTGTTCTCGGGCGTCTTGCCCGAGCACCGCACGAGGCGCCGCTCGATCGCGCGCCGCGTGATCTCCCCGGAGGACATGAGGCGGCCCTCGCCCGCCAGCACCGACAGGGCGGCCGACTTAAAGATGCCGCCCGCCCCGCCGCCGCCGCCGCCGCCGACGTCACCCGCGCCGGGCGGCGCGAGCCACGGCGCGGCGGCGTCCGCGGCGGGAAAGGGGGTCCAGGCGCCGGCGGCAGACACGGCGGCCGCGGCGGCGGCCGCGGCGTCGGCCGGGAGCGGCAGCATCGACGGCGAAGGGACGCCCGCGCGGCGGCCGCCCGTGCTGACCGGGGGCGCGGCGAGGGCGTCGGGGTCGTCAAAGTCGGGGCCGGGCGGCGGGGGGGCCGGACGCCAGCCGCGCGGGGGGCGCGGCACGTCGGTGGTGGGCTGCATCTATTTTGTTTTTGTGTTGCGTTGGCGAGAGAGGGAGCGCGGGCGGGCGGGGCGCCTCGCCTTTTGCCTCGTCGCTCTCGCGGCGCGCTCGTGCCGGTCGACGCCGCCGGGCCGGGGGCCGGGGCCGCGACGCCAGAGATGGGTGCGCGCGTGTACTAGCGCCTCTCGACACGCGTAATTGGGTGCCCCGGTCGTCCTGGAGGGTGTGTGTGCGGGGGAGGGGCGGGAAAGGGGCGGACGAACGGGAAAGTGAGGAGTGCGAATCGCCCGTTTTTTGAGACTCGAGAGACCTTCCGCCTCCTCCGTCCAGTCCTCCGCGGTCCGAGCGGGCACGATAAGCACGGCCGAGCCTCGTGGATGCGAGCGGTGGGCGGGGCTGGGAAGAGGGGATGGGGGAGGGTAGGAGGCAGGCGGGCGTTTCTCTCCCCCCTCTCCTGCCATCTGTCCCTTCCGCTCCCCTTTTGTTCCTTTCGCTCTTCTCATCGCCCACCTTTTGTTCAGTCCCAAGAAACGGGGGAGACGTGTGTAGTATGTGCGCGGAGAGTAGATGGGGAGCTAGGGGCGTCTTTTTGCGAGGTAAGGGGGGCGAGGGGAGCGCGCCGCCGTGCGTGTGATTTCGGCAGAGCGGCGCTGCCAAAAAAAACACGCCGAGGCGCGCACTCCCGAGAGACGACGCGCTTTTGAACGACCACGATTTCCAGCCGCCGCAACAACGAAAAAGAGAAAGTCAAGGAGGGTTGAGGCGGTTGGCAACGAGCCACGGGTGGCTTGCCCGCTCGGGGCGTCGTCTTGACACCAGAAGGCGCCAGCTGCCGACGGATGAAACGCGCGTAGTACCCGGTGAATGAAAAAAGGCGGAGGGGGCGCGCGCGCGCGCGCGCCAAAGACCAAGAAATCGAAACCAAAAACAACCAACCTCCTCCTCCTCCTCCCCCCCTCCTTCCGTCGTTGTCTAGTGCAGCTCGGTCTTGACGATCTCGATGATCTTCTTCGCCGTCAGCAGGCCCTCGGCCCGCAGCGCCGGCTTGGTCAGGTCCGTGCCGATCATAATGAGCGTCGGCAGCGCCTGGACCTGCGGTTGTCCGGGGGTTTGATTTTTTTATTTTTTGATTTTTTGATTTTTAGTTTTGTGTGTTTGTTTTGGTGTTTGTGTTTGTGTTTCGGTGGTTGTGTCGAGTGTCCGCTTTCGCGAGGGGGGGGGGGGGGGGGGGTTGGGGAAAGGCGCCCCCGGGGGGGGCGGCCGCCCCCGGCGCTTTTTTTGGGGGGCGGGGCCCCAAAAAAAACACCACACCCCCCCCCCCCCCCCCCCCCCCC
>Ga0105055_10000603_pt1 | contig 56750 bp, 55 predicted proteins | sample BON03_FD_78090 | JGI IMG/M metagenome (GOLD analysis project Ga0105055, IMG submission 78090) | Freshwater microbial communities from Lake Bonney liftoff mats and glacier meltwater in Antarctica - BON-03 | ecosystem: Environmental > Aquatic > Freshwater > Ice > Glacier meltwater | place: Lake... | reverse complement strand
TGGCAAGTCGAGACGCATCAATGAATCAACAGTCTTAGGTGTTGGGTCGATGATGTCGATTAGGCGCTTATGTGTGCGCATCTCGAAGTGTTCGCGGCTGTCCTTATATTTGTGAGGAGAGCGAATAACACAATATGTGTTGATCTCTGTTGGTAGCGGCACTGGACCCGCGACCGTTGCACCAGTGCGCTCAACAGTCTCAACGATTTTCTTCGCTGAACTATCAATCACCTCATGGTCATAGGCCTTGAGTCGAATGCGGATCTTTTGTCCCGCCATGTCGTTCTCCTCTTTCGTTTCTACTGCGTTAATTAATTCTTAGTTTTTTATTGTTGTGGCGGTATTTCTACCGCCACAACAACGGTCAAATATTTTTTACTATTACTTCTTAATCTTTGTAACGCGACCGGCACCTACTGTGCGGCCACCTTCACGGATTGCGAAGCGAAGTCCTTCTTCCATTGCGATTGGCTGAATGAGTGTTACGTACATTTCAGTGTTATCGCCAGGCATAACCATTTCAGTTCCTGCTGGAAGTGTTACAACACCCGTTACGTCAGTTGTACGGAAGTAGAACTGTGGCCGGTAGTTGTTGAAGAATGGTGTGTGACGTCCGCCTTCATCCTTTGAAAGGATGTATGCAGATGCATCGAACTCTGTGTGAGGTGTGATTGAACCAGGCTTGCAAACAACCTGTCCACGCTCTACATCTTCACGCTTTAGTCCACGAAGTAGTAGTCCAACGTTCTCGCCTGCTTGACCTTCGTCTAGCAACTTACGGAACATTTCTACACCTGTAACAGTTGTCTTCTGAGCAAGCTCACGAATACCAACGATTTCAACTTCTTCGTTAACCTTAACGATTCCGCGCTCAATACGTCCTGTGATAACTGTTCCACGACCAGTGATTGTGAAAACATCTTCTACTGGCATTAGGAATGGCTTATCAACTTCGCGCTCTGGCTGAGGAATAAATGAATCTACTGCATCCATTAGCTCAACGATCTTCTCTGCCCACTTAGCATCTCCTTCGAGTGCCTTTAGTGCTGAGATGCGAACGATTGGTGTGTCATCGCCTGGGAACTCGTACTTTGATAGAAGTTCGCGAACTTCCATTTCTACTAGTTCTAGAATTTCTTCATCGTCAACCATGTCTGACTTATTAAGTGCGACAACGATTGATGGAACGCCAACCTGACGAGCAAGTAGTACGTGCTCCTTTGTCTGTGGCATTGGTCCATCTGTTGCTGCAACGACGAGGATTGCTCCATCCATCTGTGCAGCTCCAGTGATCATGTTCTTGATGTAGTCAGCGTGGCCTGGGCAGTCAACGTGTGCGTAGTGACGCTTCTCCGTCTGGTACTCAATGTGCGCGATAGAGATTGTGATACCGCGTTGACGCTCTTCAGGTGCCTTATCAATATCTGAAAATGCTGTTGCAGCATTTAGTGTTGGGAACTTATCGTGCAAGACCTTTGAGATCGCTGCAGTAAGTGTTGTTTTACCGTGGTCAATGTGACCAATTGTTCCAATGTTTACGTGAGGCTTTGTGCGCTCGAACTTGGCTTTTGCCATTTTGGTTCCTCTTTCCTTTACTAGTGCTTAGTTATTAGGGTTATTTGGTTCTTTGTTTAGGGATATTAAGGATTACTCGCCACGAACTTTCGCAATGATTTCCTTTGCAACGTTGCCTGGAACTTCGGCATAGCTGTCGAACTCCATGCTGTAGCTCGCGCGACCTTGTGTTCTGGAGCGGAGATCGCCGACATAGCCGAACATCTCTGACAACGGAACTAGCGCCCTAACAACGCGGGCACCTGACCGCTCGTCCATGGCCTGAATTTGACCACGACGACTGTTTAGATCGCCGATGACATCACCCATGAAATCTTCCGGGGTAACAACTTCGACCTTCATTACTGGTTCAAGAATTGCAGGATCAGCAAGCTTTGACGCTTCCTTGAACGCTGCGATACCAGCCACCTTGAATGCGAGCTCCGATGAGTCAACATCGTGATACGCGCCGTCAAGAAGAGTTACTCGTACATCTGTCAATGGGTAGCCAGCAAGTGGACCTGAAGTCATCGCTTCACGGCAACCTGCATCAACTGAAGGGATGTACTCGCGTGGAACGCGACCTCCAGTTACCTTATTTACGAATTCGTATCCGCCTTCAACAGTTCCAGTTGGAAGTGGCTCGACTGCGATTTGAATCTTTGCAAACTGTCCAGAACCACCAGTCTGCTTTTTGTGTGTGTAGTCGTGACGTGCAACTGCTTTGCGAAGAGTTTCGCGGTAAGCAACTTGTGGCTTACCAACGTTTGCCTCAACCTTGAACTCGCGACGCATACGGTCTACGAGAATTTCAAGGTGAAGTTCACCCATACCAGCGATGATTGTCTGGCCGGTCTCTTCATCAGTGTTGACGTGGAAAGTTGGATCTTCTTCAGATAGACGCTGAATTGCAACGCCAAGTTTTTCTTGATCGCCCTTTGTCTTTGGCTCAATCGCAACCGAGATAACCGGTGCTGGGAAGTCCATTGATTCGAGCAGAACTGGCTTTGCTGGATCACATAATGTTTCGCCAGTTGTTGTGTCCTTTAGGCCCATAACTGCAACGATCATTCCTGCGCCAACATTGTCACGCTCTTCGCGCTTGTTTGCGTGCATCTGGTAAATCTTTCCGATGCGCTCTTTGCGATCCTTGGCAGAGTTCAAGATTGTTGAACCTGTCTCTAGAACACCTGAGTACACGCGGATAAATGTGAGCTTTCCTAAGTGTGGATCGGTCATGATCTTGAAAGCTAATGCAGAGAAAGGCTCATCGTTCTTAGGAAGACGCTTGATCTCTTTCTCGGGATCGTTCATGTCATGTCCAACAATCGCTTCAACATCTAGTGGTGATGGAAGGTAGCGAACAACGGCATCGAGCATTGGCTGAACGCCCTTGTTCTTAAATGCTGAACCAGTAAGAACTGGTGAAAGCTTTGCCGCAAGAGTTGCACGACGGATACCGGCGATGATTTCAACTTCAGTTAGTTCAATTCCTTCTAGGAACTTTTCCATAACTTCATCATCATTTTCAGCAAGAGTTTCCAACATTGCCAGGCGAGCAGTTTTGCATGCCTCTAACATGTCAGCTGAAATTTCTTCAATTGTGTAATCTTCACCCTTTTGGGTTTCTCCGCGCCAGGTAAGTGCCTTCATCGCAATCAGATCAACTACTCCGAGGAAATCTCCTTCGGCACCGATTGGAAGTTGTAGAACTAGCGCAACAGCGTTGAGGCGATCCTTGATCATGCCAACACACTTATCAAATGATGCACCTGTACGGTCTAACTTATTTACAAAACAAATACGTGGAACTGAGTAACGATCTGCTTGACGCCATACAGTTTCAGATTGTGGCTCTACACCGGCAACACCATCGAATACTGCAACGGCGCCATCTAGAACACGAAGTGAACGCTCTACTTCAACAGTAAAGTCAACGTGACCAGGTGTATCAATAATGTTAATTAAGTGGTTGTCCCACATACATGTTGTTGCAGCAGAAGTGATCGTGATTCCACGCTCTTGTTCCTGCTCCATCCAGTCCATTGTTGCGGCACCTTCGTGCACTTCACCGATCTTGTAGTTAATACCTGTATAGAAAAGGATGCGCTCAGTAGTCGTGGTTTTTCCCGCGTCGATGTGAGCCATGATTCCAATGTTGCGAACCGTAGCTAAATCGATCTTCTCTACTGTTGATGCTGCCACTTTATCCTCTTCTCGAAACTCTCTGAATTACCAGCGGTAGTGAGCAAACGCCTTGTTTGCTTCTGCCATTTTGTGGGTATCTTCGCGGCGCTTTACTGCTGCTCCAAGACCATTGCTTGCATCGATTAATTCATTTGTTAAACGCTCTGCCATTGACTTTTCACGACGTGAACGTGAGTAATCAATTAACCAGCGAAGTGCCAAAGTTGTTGAACGGCTTGCCTTAACTTCAACCGGCACCTGGTACGTAGCTCCACCAACACGACGTGAGCGAACTTCAACAGTTGGCTTGATGTTGTCTAGTGCGCGCTTCAAAGTAATAAGTGGATCTACCTGAGTCTTTGCGCGAGTACCTTCTAGTGCGTTGTAAACAATTGCTTCAGCTGTTGAACGCTTTCCGTGAAGTAGTACGCGGTTAATTAGCGCAGTAACAACAGGTGAGTTGTAAACAGGATCTGCAACAACTGGTGACTTAACAACGGGGCCTTTACGTGGCATTAGCTAGCCTTCTTCTCTCTCTTAGTTCCGTAGCGAGAACGTGATTGCTTACGGTTCTTAACACCTTGTGTATCTAGTGATCCGCGAATGATCTTGTAACGAACACCAGGCAAATCTTTTACACGACCACCACGTACGAGAACAATGGAGTGCTCTTGCAAGTTGTGACCTTCACCTGGAATGTATGCAGTGACTTCCATGCCACTAGTAAGACGTACACGTGCGACTTTGCGTAGCGCAGAGTTTGGTTTCTTAGGGGTCGTTGTGTAAACGCGTGTACAAACACCGCGTCGTTGTGGTGAACCCTTAAGTGCAGGTGTGCTTGTCTTCGTAGTCTTTTCTGCACGACCACGACGAACTAGCTGTTGAATTGTTGGCACTTCATCTCCATTCGTAACTTCGTTACTGATCTTTATTCACGCTTAATTGCCGACCCACGCGGTCGGGTGTGTTGCACCCAATTCGCATGTATTGCGTAAAAAGTTTTTCAACTTATGTACACATCGCAGGCAAAGAAGCCCTATAAAAGAGCAGACGCGAAGGGTAACCCAGTCTCCACGCGGGAGGCAAATCCGGGTTTTACTCCTATTCCGAAGGATTGCGGGCTATCGCCGCCAAAAGCTCCTCTTCGGCGTGTCGGGTGCCGTCGAGGGTATAGATCCAGCGCTGAAATGGCCCACCGGAAAAAGTGATCGAAACAGCGGGTTTTCTACGCTTAATTACCACGAAATCCTTGGTTTTGAGCCTGCGCATGACCCCCATCATGACCACAAATGGGATCCCGGTGGTGCCAGGGGCACGAAAGCCCTGCAGTAATTCAGGGATCCAGGGCTGGTCGTAGAACTCCACCGAAACCACCTGATTAATGGTCGCCTTTGGCGGGGGCCAAAACGTTCCGGCCAGCTCAAGTGGGTTCAATTTTAACCGCAAATCCTGACCTTCAATTACTAATTTCGCCATGGCTTAACTCTAATACACCTAGGCATGAGGTTGGATGAGTCCATGAGTACATCTGATTGGTTATTAATTGGAATCATCGCTTTTCTTTTGATTGATTTCACAGCAGGCAGCGTTATTAGTTTCTTAAATGAAAAAAGTGCAAACACCCCCCTGTCTACTGAGGCATCGCAGATTTATAACGCCGATGAATATAAAAAGTCATTGGCATATGGAACTGCAAAGTACAAAGTTGAATCACTCACCTCACTTGTTAGCACAGTCATTTTCCTAACTGCAATTATGTTGGGTTGGTTTGCTTGGTTAGATGATCAGATCAGAGATCGCATTAGCAATAACTTATTAGTGACCGTCACCTTTGTTGGCGTCTTAATAATTGTCTCAATGATTGGTAACTTACCAATTTCTTATTACTCAACTTTTGTAATTGAAGAAAAATTTGGTTTCAATAAAACGACTAAGAAATTGTTTGCAACTGATGCAATAAAGGGCTTAGTGCTAAGCCTGGCAATTGGATTACCGCTGCTGTATCTAATTGCGCTTATTTATCAGGAGCTAGAAAGCAGTTTCTGGTTAGTTGGCTGGCTGCTTGTCTCTGTGGTCTCACTCTTTATGTTTATCTTTGGTACTCGTATCTTCTTGCCAATGTTTAATAAGTTAAAGCCACTTCCAGATGGTGAATTACGCACTGAAGTTGAGGCTTACTGCCAAACACAGGGCTTTCCATTATCTAAGTTGTATGAAATGGATGCATCTAAGCGTTCTACCAAACTCAACGCTTTCTTTTCAGGCATGGGTCGGGTAAAGATTATTGGTTTGTATGACACATTAATTGAGAAGTTAACAACGAAAGAGACTGTGGCCGTGCTTGCCCACGAAGTTGGCCATTACAAGCGCAAGCACGTCTACACAATGTTTGCTTTTAGCAATGTGCAGACTTTGGTGATTTTCGCCCTGCTGGGATGGTTATTAGGTAATCCAAACCTTTCTAAAGCCCTTGGCTCAGAAACGCCTAGTTTCCACCTTTCGATCATCGCCTTCTTCTTGTTATTTACCCCTGTTTCAACTTTGTTAGCTCTCATCAACAATACTTTTTCCAGACACAATGAGTACCAGGCAGATCAATACTCGATCGATACATATCCAGGTGCACGTGAACATATGTATTCAGCGTTGAAGAAATTATCAGTTGAATCTTTAAGTAATTTAAATCCACATCCAGTTTATGTAGCAGTGCATTATTCGCACCCACCGATTTTAGATCGTTTAGCTAATTTAAAAAAGTAAATTTAACCCGTTAAAAAATGCTGCTGACGGAAGTAATTTAAATACTAATTCGGCAAGATCTTCCCTACTCTAAGGGGCAAAAAAGCCTGAAGCAAACAAATCAAAACGGCCCCTCCACTCCATTAGGAATGAATGGGCCGTAAAGACTTACTTTGGTTTATTTTCGAATTAGCGAGGTATTTGAACCTCATCGAGACGAACTGCTTCACCTGAACCTTGTTGATCAAATGGTGTGAAGTCATATTCATCATATGCTGCGTAGACCGCGGCCTTTGCTTCTTCCGTTGGCTCCACACGAATGTTGCGGTAACGGGCAAGACCAGTTCCGGCAGGAATCAACTTACCGATGATGACGTTCTCCTTCAGACCGAGCAATGGATCACTCTTCTCTGAAAGTGCGGCATCTGTAAGTACGCGAGTTGTTTCCTGGAATGAAGCCGCTGACAACCATGACTCAGTTGCAAGAGATGCCTTAGTGATACCCAATAGTTCTGGGCGACCCGAAGCAGCTTTTCCACCAGTTGTTACGACGCGACGGTTTTCAACTTCGAAACGACCACGTTCGACAAGCTCACCTGGAAGTAGATCGGCATCTCCTGCTTCAAGCACTGTGATGCGCTTGAGCATTTGGCGAACGATTACTTCGATGTGCTTATCGTGAATTCCTACACCCTGTGAGCGATACACAGATTGAATTTCATTTACCAAGTGAACTTGCGTTGCACGTGGTCCAAGAATACGAAGAACCTGCTTTGGATCGATCGCGCCAACAACCATCTTCTGGCCAACTTCTACGCGATCTCCTTCCTTAACAAGCATCTTCTGGCGACGAGTGATTGGGTAAGCGACTTCTTCGCCACCATCATCTGGAGTAACAACGATCTTCTTGCCCTTTGCATCTTCGCGGAATGAAACAACACCAGCTGTTTCTGCGATTGGTGCAACACCCTTAGGTGTACGAGCTTCGAAGAGTTCCACAATACGTGGAAGACCGTGTGTGATATCCATTGAATCGTGAACCGCACCACCAGTGTGGAAGGTACGCATTGTTAACTGCGTTCCTGGCTCACCAATTGATTGTGCGGCGATGATTCCAACAGCTTCACCAACTGCAACACGTTGTCCTGCTGCAAGTGAGCGACCGTAGCAAGCTGCGCACTGTCCGACCTTGCTATCGCAAGTTAGAACTGAGCGAATCTTTACTTCTTCGACACCGGCTGCAACAAGTTCATCGATGTTGCGATCACCAAGATCAGTTCCAGCAGGAAGAATTACTGTGCCGTTAACTGAAGCATCTTCGGACAATGTGCGGCCGAATACAGAAGTTTCAACGTGGTCGTACTTTGCAAGCTTTCCAGCGCTGTCCTTGATTGCAATCTGTGCCATCAAACCACGGTCAGTGCCACAATCTTCTTCACGGATGATTACATCTTGGGCAACGTCGCAAAGACGACGTGTTAAGTAACCTGAGTCAGCTGTACGAAGCGCAGTATCTGCAAGACCCTTACGAGCACCGTGAGTAGAAATAAAGTACTCAAGTACTGAAAGACCTTCACGGAAGTTGGACTTGATTGGGCGAGGAATAATTTCACCCTTTGGATTTGCTACAAGTCCACGCATACCTGCGATCTGACGAATCTGCATCATGTTTCCACGAGCACCAGAGAAGACCATCATCCACACTGGGTTAACGCGAGGGAAGTTTTCTTCCATCTCTTTACCCACTTCGGCTGTTGCCTTTGTCCAGATCTCGATCAATTCCTGACGACGCTCGTCATCTGTGATGAGTCCCTTTTCGTATTGTGATTGAACCTTTTCAGCCTGTGTTTCGTAGCTTTCCAGGATCTCTTTCTTACGAGGAGGTGTAACTACATCTTCAATACCGATAGTTGCACCAGCACGAGTTGCCCAATGGAAACCAAGTGACTTCAGCGCATCAAGTGTCTGTGCCACAACAACCTTTGGATAGAACTCAGCCAGACGATCAACGATTCCACCAAGTTGCTTCTTTGTTACATCGACATCGACATATGGAAAATCAGTTGGAAGCGCTTCATTAAATAATGCGCGACCAATTGTTGTCTCAATTGTCTCTGATGTAGCAGTTAGGCGAATCTTGATCTTTGCTTGCAATGAAACAGAGCGTTGATCGTGGGCCATGATCGCTTCTGCGACTGAACCAAATGCACGACCTTCTCCGAGTTCACCTTCGCGAACCATTGTTAAGTAGTAGAGACCAAGAACCATGTCCTGTGTAGGAGATGTAATTGGACGACCGTTTGCTGGTGACAAAATGTTGTTTGAAGACAACATCAAGATACGAGCTTCGGCTTGCGCTTCAGCAGATAGAGGCAAGTGAACCGCCATCTGGTCACCGTCGAAGTCAGCGTTAAATGCTGTACATACGAGTGGGTGAATCTGAATTGCTTTACCTTCAACTAATTGTGGTTCGAATGCTTGGATACCCAAACGGTGCAGGGTAGGTGCGCGGTTTAGCAGTACTGGATGCTCAGCGATAACTTCTTCAAGAACATCCCAGACAACTGGACGAGCACGTTCAACCATGCGCTTTGCAGATTTAATGTTCTGCGCGTGGTTTAGATCTACAAGTCGCTTCATTACGAATGGCTTGAAAAGTTCAAGTGCCATCTGCTTTGGAAGACCGCACTGGTGCAGCTTCAACTGTGGACCAACAACAATTACTGAACGACCTGAGTAGTCAACGCGCTTTCCGAGCAAGTTCTGACGGAAACGTCCTTGCTTACCCTTGAGCATGTCTGACAATGACTTCAGTGCGCGGTTACCTGGACCTGTAACTGGGCGACCACGACGACCGTTATCGAACAACGCATCTACAGCTTCCTGCAACATACGCTTTTCATTGTTAACGATGATCTCTGGTGCACCAAGATCGGCAAGACGCTTCAAACGGTTGTTACGGTTGATAACGCGACGGTATAGATCGTTGAGATCTGAAGTCGCAAAGCGACCACCATCGAGTTGAACCATTGGACGTAGATCAGGTGGAATAACCGGTACACAATCAAGAACCATTGATGCTGGTTTGTTACTGGTTGTAAGGAATGCGTTAACAACCTTCAACCGCTTGATTGCACGAGTCTTCTTTGCACCCTTACCATTTTCAGATAAATCTGTAAGTAACTTGTGCTCAGTTTCAAGATCAAAAGTCTCTAGGCGATGCTTAATTGCAGCAGCTCCCATGTCACCCTTGAAGTACATGCCGTAACGATCACGCATTTCGCGATAAAGGTTTTCATCGCCTTCAAGATCTTGCACCTTGAGGTTTTTGAAACGGGTCCACACATCTTCTAGACGTGTGATTTCACGTTCTGCACGATCGCGGATCGCCTTAAGTTCGCGCTCTGCTGATTCGCGTACCTTGCGCTTGATATCAGCTTTTGCATCTTCTGCTTCTAGTTCTGCAAGATCTGATTCGTGCTTCTTGGTACGTACATCGACATCGCTATCGCGACGTGTTTCGATTTTCTTGCGATCATTTGCGATCTTCTTTTCAAGCTGAGGCATATCTTCTTCGCGCGCTTCTGCATCAACTTCTGTGATCATGTAAGCAGCGAAGTAAATAACTTTTTCTAGATCCTTTGGCGCAAGATCAAGTAGGTATCCAAGGCGTGATGGAACACCCTTGAAGTACCAAATGTGAGTTACAGGAGCAGCTAGCTCGATGTGACCCATGCGTTCGCGACGAACCTTTGCACGTGTGACTTCAACGCCACAACGCTCGCAAATGATTCCCTTGAATCGAACGCGCTTGTACTTACCGCAATAACATTCCCAGTCACGAGTTGGTCCGAAGATCTTCTCGTCGAAGAGGCCATCTTTTTCCGGCTTAAGTGTTCGGTAGTTGATCGTCTCTGGCTTTTTTACTTCGCCGAAAGACCACTCACGAATATTGTCTGCAGATGCAAGACCGATACGTAATTCATCAAAGAAGTTAACGTCTAACATGTTATTTTCCCTCTCACACTTCTTCTACGCTGCTTGGCTCAACTCGTGACAAGTTGATACCTAGCTCTTCGGCGGCACGGAATACTTCTTCATCTGTATCGCGTAATTCAATTGCGACACCTTCTGAAGAAAGTACTTCTACATTGAGACATAGTGATTGCATTTCCTTGATAAGTACCTTGAATGACTCAGGGATACCTGGCTCCGGAATGTTTTCACCCTTAACGATCGCTTCATAAACCTTTACGCGGCCCAAGACATCGTCTGACTTAATAGTAAGAAGTTCTTGGAGTGTGTAAGCAGCACCATAAGCTTCAAGTGCCCACACTTCCATTTCACCAAATCGCTGACCACCGAACTGGGCTTTTCCACCAAGTGGTTGCTGCGTGATCATTGAGTATGGACCAGTTGAACGTGCGTGAATCTTGTCGTCCACCAAGTGGTGCAGCTTCAAGATGTACATGTATCCAACTGAAATTGGAGTTGGGTACGGCTCACCGGAACGGCCATCAAATAATTTAGCCTTTCCGCTTCGACCAATTAATTGATTTCCATCGCGGTTTGGCAACGTTGCTGAAAGAAGACCAGAGATTTCATCTTCTTGCGCGCCGTCGAAAACAGGAGTGGCAAACTTTGTACCAGGCGCGCCCTTTTCGGCACCAATTGCACGCAAATGCTTCTGCCATGCTTCATCGATACCTGAAAGATCCCAACCCGTTTTTGCTACCCAACCAAGGTGAAGTTCAAGAACCTGACCAACGTTCATACGACCAGGTACACCAAGTGGGTTAAGAACAACATCAACTGGAGTTCCATCTTCAAGGAAAGGCATATCTTCTACTGGGAGGATCTTAGAAATAACACCCTTGTTACCGTGGCGACCAGCAAGCTTGTCACCATCTTGAATCTTGCGCTTTTGTGCAACATAAACGCGAACCAATTGGTTAACGCCAGCTGCTAGCTCGAATCCTTCTTCAGATTCAAAGATCTTTACGCCAATAACTTTTCCAGATTCTCCGTGTGGAACCTTTAGTGATGTATCGCGAACTTCGCGAGCCTTCTCACCAAAGATTGCGCGAAGTAAACGCTCTTCAGGTGTTAGTTCAGTTTCTCCCTTAGGAGTTACCTTTCCAACCAAGATGTCGCCTGGAACTACATCGGCGCCAACGCGAATGATTCCGCGCTCATCTAGATCAGCTAGAACTTCCTCTGAAACGTTAGGGATATCGCGAGTGATTTCTTCGGCACCAAGCTTGGTATCGCGAGCATCAACTTCATACTCTTCGATGTGGATTGATGTAAGAACATCATCCTGAACTAGGCGCTGAGAAAGAATGATCGCATCTTCGTAGTTGTGACCTTCCCATGACATAAATGCCACGAGTAGGTTCTTTCCGAGCGCCATTTCACCTTGATCGGTACATGGACCGTCAGCGATTACTGAACCAACTTCAAGACGCTGACCTTCAGAGACAACAACCTTTTGGTTATATGAAGTGCCTTGGTTAGAACGTGTGAACTTATGTAATGAATATGTTTGGTAGGTCGAGTCATCTGCCATGACCTTAACTTCGTCGGCAGAAACATCAGTAACTACACCAGCCTTAGTTGCAACGACTACATCGCCGGCATCTACTGCAGCGCGGAACTCCATACCTGTACCAATTACTGGTGCTTCTGCGCGCATCAGTGGAACTGACTGGCGCATCATGTTTGAGCCCATCAACGCGCGGTTAGCATCGTCGTGCTCAAGGAATGGAATCATTGCTGTTGCAACAGAAACCATTTGGCGTGGTGAAACATCCATGTAATCAACTTCATCAGCTGGAATGTATTCAACTTCGCCACCGCGACGACGTACGAGTACGCGTGCTTCAGCAAAGTGATTGTCATCAGTTAATGGAGCATTTGCCTGCGCAATGATGTGTTCATCTTCTTCATCTGCAGTTAGGTAATCAACTTGATCAGAAACGCGACCCTTTGAAACCTTGCGATAAGGAGTTTCGATGAAACCAAATGCAGTAACGCGACCGTATGTTGCAAGTGAACCGATCAAACCAATGTTTGGTCCTTCAGGAGTTTCAATTGGGCACATACGTCCGTAGTGAGATGGGTGAACGTCACGAACTTCAAAGCCTGCGCGATCTCGTGAGAGACCACCGGGTCCAAGCGCTGAAAGACGACGCTTGTGTGTAAGTCCGGACAAAGGATTTGTCTGATCCATGAACTGCGACAATTGAGAAGTTCCGAAGAACTCCTTGATTGATGCAACTACTGGACGAATGTTGATCAGAGTTTGTGGAGTAATCGCTTCAACATCTTGGGTTGTCATACGTTCGCGCACAACGCGCTCCATACGAGAAAGACCGATGCGAACTTGATTCTGAATTAACTCACCCACAGTACGAAGACGACGGTTACCGAAGTGATCGATATCGTCCTTTTCAACACGAACTTCGCGACCGTACTCCATCAAAACATCGCCGCGGTGCAGTGCTACTAAGTAGCGCAATGTTGCAACGATGTCAGAGATAGTAAGAATTGATTGTGTTAGTTCTAGATCAAGACCTAGCTTCTTATTAACCTTGAAGCGACCGACCTTGGCCAAGTCATAGCGCTTTGGGTTGAAGTAAAGGTTTTCAATTAAGTTCTGTGCTGCTTCCTTAGTTGGAGGCTCACCTGGACGTAGCTTGCGGTAGATATCTAGCAGCGCTTCATCTTGGGTATTAACGTTATCTTTTTCAAGAGTTGCACGGATTGATTCGAACTCACCAAACTCTTCAAGAATTTGTTCCGTTGTCCATCCAAGTGCCTTCAAAAATACTGTTACTGACTGCTTACGCTTGCGGTCGATACGAACACCAACAAGATCCTTCTTATCAACTTCAAATTCAATCCAAGCACCACGTGAAGGAATTACCTTTGCAGTGAAGACATCTTTATCTGATGCTTTTTCAATTGTGCGCTCGAAGTAAACACCAGGAGAACGAACCAACTGAGAAACAACAACGCGCTCGGTACCGTTAATTACGAAAGTTCCGCGAGCTGTCATTACTGGGAAGTCGCCCATAAATACTGTCTGTGACTTGATTTCACCAGTTACATTGTTAGTAAATTCTGCAGTTAAAAATAATGGTTGTGAGTAAGTCATGTCGCGCTCTTTGCACTCAGCGATTGAGTATTTAGGTGGCTCGAAACGGTGATCGCGGAAAGATAGCGACATAGTTCCCTGGAAATCTTCGATCGGAGAAATCTCTTCAAAGATTTCTTCTAGACCTGAAGTTGTTGGGATCTGTCCACGATTCATTGAATCGGTCGCTGCGATACGAGAGCGCCATGCGTCGTTTCCAAGTAACCAATCAACGCTTTCAACTTGCAGCGCTAATAGATTTGGAACTTCAAGGGGTTCACGGATCTTTGCGAATGAAACTCGACGAGGTGCAACTGAGATTTTTTTAGACGCGGCCAAGAGATGTCCTTCCAGACAATTTGCGGGAACGCACACCTATTAGGTCTCAGCCGCTATATGCCCTGACCATAGAAATTTATGCGAAGGTTAAGAGTATCGACTCACCCCCTACCCTGTCCAACCGGGTGCTTATACTCCGAACTCCCCGCTTTGTCAGGCATTGGGCGAAAATATGTGGAGATCTCCCCGGGCTTTACGCCTGCAGATCCCAAATGTTCTCGCCGCGAAGCGTGATGTCATATCCGCCATCGATATAAATGGTCTGGCCGGTTACATGGGTATTTTCGGCATTTGTCAGCCAGATCAATAAATCAGCGACTACTTCTGGCTCCATAAATCCATTGAGTGGCATCGGCACGTTTTGGCGCAACGTCTCTTTCGCTTCTGGACTCTTTGCCAAATCATCGACCATAGGAGTTTTTACAATCGCTGGCCCAACTGCGTTCAAAGCAATCCCGGCACCTGCCCATTGCGCCTTAATTGATTCACGGCGAATCCAACGACTAATTGCACGCTTTGTTGAACCATAAATTAAACGCTCTATGCCGCCGCCCTGATCGATTATTCCTTGCGTAATTTCCACGGCCTTGTTTTCATCATCGGCCAACATGGCAGCTACTAGCGCTGGGTTGTTAGGTGTTAGTGATGCCACTGAACTCGTTACTACAACACGTGGGGATTTAGATTGTGAAAGTGTTGGAAGCAGCGCAGTTAGAAATTCCGTCACACCAAAATAATTTACCGAAACAGTTGGTGTGATGGCGCGTGCCAAACCAGCACAGGCGATCACAGCGTCAATAGTCCCATTCGATTTTTCAATTACTGCAGCAGCGGCGCTCTTTCGACCTTCGACTGAACTTAAATCTGCAACAACATCTGCACCTTGGATATCGACACCAATTACTGTGTGACCCGCCGCGATTAACTTTTTAACAGTTGCCGCGCCAATTCCGGAAGCTGAACCTGTTACTACATATGTTCTCGTCATAATGAGATCTCTTTCATGTTTTATTGCTGTGAATAATACTTTTACTGTACGCCAAAATTAAGCAAGAGAGAACCCCTCCTAGCAATTAGCTAAGAGGGGGTTTGTAACTCTGTAATTATTTAAAATTACTTGACTGAAACAGTTGCGCCAGCTGCTTCTAGAGCTGCCTTTGCCTTGTCTACTGCTTCCTTGCTTGCCTTCTCTAGAAGTACTGTAGGAGTTGCATCTACAAGGTCTTTCGCTTCCTTCAAGCCAAGGCTTGAATTTAATCCGCGAACTTCCTTGATCACTGCAATCTTCTGTGAACCAGCGTTTTCCAAAGTAAGTGTGAACTCATCTTGTGCGGCTTCTGCGCCACCTGCTGCTGCAGCTGCTACTGGAGCTGCTACTGGAGCTGCTGCTGTTACATCGAACTCAGTTTCGAATGACTTAACGAACTCTGAGAGCTCGACCAATGTCATTTCTTTGAACTGCGCTAATAGGTCTACTGTGTTGAGCTTTGCCATATTCGTTATTCCTTCTCTTCTGTTGGTGGTACTTCTTCAGTAACTTGAGCTTCAACCACAACTTCGGTTGTTGCCTCTTGGGCTGGAACCTCGGACACAGCTTCACTTGCAACTGGTGCAGGTGAACCTTGCTCTGATTCAAGTTTAATTCGTAATGCATCAAATACACGTGCTGCCTTAGCAAGCGATCCCTTCATTGCACCAGCAAGCTTTGCCAATAGAACTTCACGAGACTCGAGGTTAGCGAGCTGCATGATCTCTTCTTTGGTAACAGGCTTGCCTTCGTAGAAGCCACCCTTAATTACTAGGAATGGATTTTCTTTTGCAAAATCACGGAGGCTCTTTGCTGCATCAATTGGATCTCCATTAATGAATGCAACTGCTGATGGACCAGTTAGAAGATCATCTGCGATCTCTACTCCGGCATCTTTTGCGGCAATCTTTGTAAGAGTGTTCTTCACTACTGAGTACTTAGTTGTTGAACCAAGTGCGCGGCGAAGTTCCTTCATTGATGTAACAGAAAGACCACGATATTCAGTTAGCACTGTTGCTTTAGCTGTACGGAAATCCTCCGCAAGTTCAGCAACTGCTGATGTCTTATCTGGGCGAGCCATACGGTTCACCTTTCCTGTTTCATTTGTGGCCACAGGAAATGAAAAAATCCGTAACGCGTAAGCGTCACGGATTTGCGTGATCACCTACGCGGGCTGAGATCTCCTCATTTATTTAGATCTACCTTGCGGTGGAACTAAACCTGCGGTCTTTGGTTATGGCGTAAAGATACGGGTGGAGCGCCTTCAGGGTCAAATTGCTGCTGGATTACCCTTGTTGGAGGCGTGACGAATAATGATCGTTGAGCCGGCGATCGATAAAACTACTGCCAGCAAAACTCCTGTGTACTGAGCTCGATCTATCGCCCCCTGGGCAAAAGCCAAACTACCTAATACGAATGAAAACTCACCAATCTGGCTTACGCCAATTCCTAGTTGAACTGGCCTTACTTTCATCTTTCCAATTCGTGCCAGCAAGATTGTTGGAATAGTTTTTACTAAGACCATCAAACCTAAAATCAATAATCCAAAACTCCACGCTTTACTGAGTTGGCTAGGTTCGATCAAGGTGCCGATCACAACAAAAAATAGCACCGCAAAAAGATCTCTAAAGGGCAAGATCGCCTTTCGAACTTCTTCAGTATCTCTACTTTGATTGATCGTTAGCCCGGCAACGAAACCAGCAAGTGCCATTGGAATGTCAAAGACCACTGTTCCGAGTGCTGCTAAAACTAAACCAAAGGAGACTGAAAAGATTAAGAAGAAATCTTTTTCCCAACGAACTGCCTGTAGCACTTTCGTTAGAATCTTAGATGCGCTAAAAGCAATAAGAGCAAAGGCAATTAACCCACCAATGGAAACAAAAATAGATTTATTACTTGCCCCAAATAAAGTAAGAATAATCGCTGCGGCAGCAACGCCAACGACGTCCTGAACTAATGACCAACCCAGTAGAGCCTCTTCCGTTGGAGCATCGGTAACTCGCCGTGGGCTTCTAGTTATATTTACAATGACAACACTTGATGACATCGCAATTGATAACGCCAAAATTAATGCAGCAAAAAGAGAAAGATCTAGCAATAGGAAAATAGGAGTACAGATCAACATACCTATGGCCATTTGGCTTGGCACGCCCCAAAAAAGAAACTTTTGTTCTCGCCCAATTTTTTTAAGATCTAATTCAATTCCAACTTCAAATAACAGTAAGACGACACCGATATCTGCAAGTAACGCTAACTGATTATTGTCGGCCACAAACCCTGGCGTAAATGGTGAGACTAATAGTCCAGTTAACAAGTAACCGATTACAGATGGCAGGCCAAGTTTTCTGGCAGCAAAACCCATTGTGGCTGCCGCTGCTAGAACGACGCCAACATTGAGCACTAAGGGTGCTGTATCTACGACTGATGCCATGGCTAAAGTTTAGGTCTTACTTAAGTAATTAAGGCTGAGAATTAAAAAGACCCTGACCAAAGTTGGTCAGGGTCTTTCACTTAATTCTTATTAGTTAGCTGATGGTTCGCGAACTAGGTTTGGATCGATTGCGATTCCAGGTCCCATAGTTGTTGAAACGACTGCCTTCTGAATGTAACGACCCTTTGAAGAGTTTGGCTTTGCGCGAAGAATCTCTTCCATCGCTGCTGCGTAGTTCTCAGCTAGCTGATCGGCAGTAAATGAAACCTTGCCGATTAGGAAGTGAAGATTTGAGTTCTTATCAACGCGGAATTCAATCTTTCCACCCTTGATATCCTCAACTGCTTTAGCAACATCTGTTGTAACAGTTCCTGTCTTTGGGTTTGGCATCAAACCACGAGGTCCTAGAACCTTACCGAGGCGACCGACCTTACCCATGAGATCTGGTGTTGAAACAACTGCGTCGTAATCTAGACGGCCCTTTGAGACTTCTTCAATGAGTTCATCTCCACCGACAATATCTGCACCAGCTGCGCGAGCTGCATCAGCATTTGCACCGTTTGCAAAAACCAAAACGCGAGCAGTCTTACCAGTTCCGTGTGGAAGGTTAACTGTTGAACGGATTGCTTGATCAGCTTTCTTTGGGTCAACACCAAGAACAAGTGCAACTTCTACAGATGCGTTGTACTTAACTGTTGATGTTTCTTTAGCAAGTGTTACTGCCTCTAGTGGTGTGTAAAGGTGATCTTTCTTTACCTTTTCAGCTGCCGCTAAATATCCTTTTGAACGCTTCATCTCTTCCTCTAATTTCTCTCAAGAAAACCTTCGTCACCTTGAAGTTAGTGGTTGTGGTTAGCGGACCAGCGGGGTCCTCCCACATCTCATCGCCACGATGGCGATAAGAAATTTATTTAATTGACTATCCGCTTACTGTGATTCCCATTGAACGAGCTGTACCCGCAATGATGTTTGCTGCTGCAGCCATGTCGTTGGCATTTAGATCTGCCATCTTCAATGTTGCGATCTCGTTAACCTGAGCTGCAGTGATATTTGCAACCTTAGTCTTGTGAGGAACAGCTGAACCCTTTTCAACGCCGGCAGCCTTCAAGATCAAACGTGATGCTGGAGGTGTCTTGGTGACGAAAGTGAATGAACGATCTTCATAGACAGTGATCTCAACTGGAATGATTTGGCCTTTTTGTGATGCTGTTGCATCGTTGTATGCCTTCACGAACTCCATGATGTTGACACCATGCTGACCTAGCGCAGGACCAACTGGTGGTGCAGGTGTTGCTGCGCCAGCTTGGATCTGCAACTTGATAAATCCGGTTGCCTTCTTCTTTGGTGCCATTTCTTGTCCTCTTTTTCTAGTTTCGCTAATTAAATCTTTTGTACTTGACCGAATGAAAGTTCAACTGGTGTCTCGCGTCCAAAGATTGAAACGAGAACCTTAAGTTTTGCTTGCTCTGGCATGATCTCTGAGATCGAAGCTGGAAGCGTTGCAAAAGGGCCATCCATAACAGTTACTGATTCCCCAACTTCGAAATCAATCAGCTTTACCAAGTCCTTATCGGACTTCTTCTGTGGACGTGGTGCAAGAATCTTTTCAACTTCAGTCATCGTTAATGGAGATGGGTGATGAGCGTTTCCAACGAATCCGGTAACACCAGGAGTGTTACGAACTGCCGACCAAGACTCATCAGTTAAATCCATACGGACAAGAACATAACCTGGGTAGATGTTGCGCTTAACCATCTTGAACTGGCCGTTCTTAAGTTCCTTTACTTCTTCCTCAGGGACTTCAATCTGGAAGATGTAATCCTCCATATTTAATGAAGCGATACGGTTTTGAAGATTGCCTTTAACCTTCTTTTCGTAACCTGCATAAGAGTGGACAACAAACCAATCGCCAAGCGCGGTGCGCAATGTGCGACGAAATTCTGCATTTGGATCATTCTCATCTGACTCGATATCGCCATCTTCATCAGAGGCGAGCGCTAGTTCAGGCTCGGTTGATGCAACAGGAAGTTCAACGATCTCTTCAACTGCTGGAGTTGCGAGCTCAGTTGCATTTGCTGCGAGCGCAGATTCGAAAGCATCTGGTGTAGGAGTATTTTCAGTAGTCATTGTTTTCCTTTATCCAAATACCCAGAAGACGATCTTGGTTAGAACTAGATCGAAGAGGGAAACAACTGCGATGATGAACGAAACGAAAACTAAAACCACTGCGGTGTACGTAGTGAGCTGCTTACGTGTTGGCCAAACGACCTTGCGTAATTCAGAGATTACTTGGCGATAGAAAAGTCCAACGCGCGCAAATAGACCGAGTTTCTCGGCGCTTTGTTCAACTGACTCTGTCATCGTTGTCCTTTCAGCTCTAGTAATAATTCTTCACTTCACTTCGTAAAACACTTGCAGGGCAGGAGGGACTCGAACCCCCAACCGGCCGCTTTGGAGACGGCAACTCTAGCCAATTGAGCTACTGCCCTTCGCGAGAGCATGGCAAAACCATAGGGAAAAGCAAACCCTCGTGAGCGTCGAAGTGTAGAGGCAAGGTGGGGTTCAGGTCTAACTCGCGCCTGAAATACGGCAGAATTACCACCATGACTCCACGTATCTCAGCCCGAATTTCAGCTATCGCCGAATCTGCAACTTTGGCCGTCGACGCTAAGGCAAAGGCCTTAAAAGCAGCTGGCCGACCAGTAATTGGTTTCGGTGCCGGTGAACCAGATTTTCCTACGCCAGCATATGTAGTTGAAGCCGCCGCTGCGGCAACAAAGGTTGTTGCAAATCATCGATACACGCCGGCAAGTGGCTTGCCCGATTTACGCGAAGCAATTGTGGCAAAGACAAAGCGTGACAGTAATTACGAGATAACTGTTGACCAAGTTTTAGTAACCAATGGTGGCAAGCAAGCCGTTTACCAAGCATTTGCCGCAATCATTGATCCGGGTGATGAAGTGATTCTTCCGTCACCATATTGGACGACATACCCAGAGTGTGTGAAATTAGCTGGCGGGGTAAACGTTGAAGTATTTGCCGATGAGACCCAAAATTATTTAGTAACTGTTGAACAACTGGAAGCAGCTCGTACACCTAAAACCAAAGCTCTCCTTTTCTGCTCACCATCTAATCCAACTGGTTCGGTGTATTCGGTAGAACAAGTTAAAGCAATTGGTGAATGGGCTGTTAAAAATAATATCTGGATTATTTCAGATGAGATTTACGAACATCTTTTATACGACGGTGCAACTGCGCCATCTTTGCCTGTTCTTGTTCCAGCTATTGCAGATACCTGCATCATCATTAATGGTGTTGCTAAAACATATGCAATGACTGGGTGGCGATTAGGTTGGATGATCGGGCCTAAAGACGTCATTAAGGCAGCCACTAATTTACAATCACACTTAACATCGAATGTTTCAAATATTTCACAACGTGCCGCAATTGCAGCACTAACTGGAAACCTTGATGCAGTTCATGAAATGGGTGTTGCCTTTGATCGTCGCCGCAAATTAATTGTCGGCCTATTAAATGAGATCCCAGGTTTTGACTGCCCAATGCCAACAGGTGCTTTCTACGTGTATCCATCTGTAAAAGGCGTACTGGGCACAACTATTCGTGGTAAAACACCAACTACATCAGCTGAACTTGCAACGCTGTTGCTAGAAGAAGTTGAAGTTGCCGCAGTGCCAGGTGAGGCTTTTGGACCATCGGGTTACCTGCGATTCTCTTACGCAACAAGTGATGCCGATATCGTTGAAGGTATTGGGCGAATCAAAAAACTAATTACTGAAGGTTAAATTTCGATCCCAACCAGATTTACTTCGGCTGCTAGGGTAATTCCAAAAGCCTGCTGTACATGATCGCGTGCTTGCCTAGCTAACTGCGCGATATCTGATGCGGTAGCTGTTCCGGAATTTGTTAAAGCTAAAACATGTTTTGTGGAAATTCTTGCGCCGCCAACTTCATCGCCTTTGTGCATCCCTGAATTTTCAATCAACCAAGCCGCCGAAATCTTTACTCTTCCATCATTTAACGGCCATTTCGGCGCCGCATTTGGCAGTGCATCGGCAGCTTGTTGCGAAATAATTGGATTAGTAAAGAAGGATCCAGCTGACCAAGAATCGTGATCTTCTGAATTTAACAACATACCTTTACTGCCCCTAAGTGCCATAACTGCGTTTCGGGTATCAATAACAGTGGCCTTGTCTCCGGGATCAACACCTAGTTTTTTAGCGAGTTCTAGGTACGTAATGGGATCACTCATTTCACCACGACGAATTTGAAACTGCACATCTAAAACTACGTAGCGTCCTGGATGAGACTTAAATAATGAGTTTCGGTAAGAAAATTGACACTCGCTATTTATAAAAGTTTTTATCTCTTTTTGCTGACGATCATAAGTACGAACGCGTGTTACAAATTCTGATACTTCATGACCGTATGCACCAATGTTTTGAATTGGCGCAGCACCAACTGTGCCAGGAATCCCGCTTAGAGTTTCCAGGCCAGCAAAACCACTTTGAATCGTGGTTATAACAAATGCATCCCAATCTTCGCCTGCGCCAATAGTTAAAGTTGCACCGCTACAAGCATCTACTTCAGACTGAATTGAATTATTTGAAATCCGAATAACTGTTCCGGCAAATCCGCTATCGGCGATTAATACGTTGGTTCCGCCACCCATAATGAGAATGGGTGAATCTCCAGCCTCTTCAATAGCTGCGATTATCTGCGCTTCGGTTGCGACCTGAACAATTTTTTGCGCCGGACCGCCAACACGCAAGCTGGTGTACTTGGAAAGTTCGGTCATGAAAGAAGGTTACCTGCGTGGTGACAAAATTGCGCTTTTGCCTCTGTACTTATCCAAGATTCGATCGTAGTTCTTCTTAGATTGAACTTCTCGATATTCCGGCTCGGCATCGTGATAACCATGATGGCGACCTTGTTCAAGTGGTAACTCCATCTGGAGCAACTTTCCACCAGCTTGACGAATTTTTAGTGAGTACTCCATATCGGCATTTCGGTAATACAAGGCACGTGGATTAAAGCCACCAACCTCGATCATGGCTTCGCGATTAAAGGCCATAAAGTACGAGAATAAAACATCTACTTCGCCAGGGCCTTTATCATCGACGCTGCGCCATTCATCTTCGGTATTTACTAAACCGCCGCGCCAACCAACTGTTACGTACTCCCCTTTTTCAAGTTCGGTAACAACCGGTGTGATTGCATCACCAGTAAATCGCGTTGATGGATCCATGATGACAATGTATTTACTCTTTACTTTTTCAAGAAAAACATTGGCACAATCTCCCCATGCCGCACCTGAGTTTACTGAAATTAAATATGTTCGCTTATCCATCTGTTCAAATAACGAACCAGCATCGCCAATCGAAATTATTGCGACACCGCAAGTACTATTTTGCTTAATTAATTTAACGGTTTCTAGGGCATCTTCAGTAAAGCCATCGACAATTAAACAAACAGTTGTGTCTTTTTCTAAATCAATTGGGCGAATATCTCGTGGGAAAGCCAGGGTTATGTAAGGTTTCTTTGGTCGAAGTTCAAAGCCCCCTGCGGTGTCTACAACTTCATAGCCTGCCTGCAAAAGTTCGTCCCGAAACTTGTCGGCTAAGGCAAAATCTTTTGCGGCGCGAGCATCCATGCGAGATTGGGCAAGGGCTGTTACTGAATCTGGAATACTCATTTTTGCACCACCGCTTTACTCATTCCTAAGACTTTTACTCCAGCAGAAGTTGCGCTGATATCTAATTTAATCTGATCGTCATTAATCTCTGACACCCTTGCCGATACCGTTAGATCAATTTTTTGATCGGCTGGAACAATGACTGGTTTAACAAAACGAGCTGAAAATTCCTTTACTGCCGATGGGCTACCAGCCCAATCGGAAACAAATTTCCCAACTAGGGCCATAGTCAACATGCCATGGGAAATAACATTAGGTAGGCCAACTGAGCGGGCAAACTCTTCATTTTGGTGAATTGGGTTTTGATCTCCACTGGCATCTGCATAAGCCTTTAACATCGCGCGATCAATGTAGAAAACTCTTTCAGCTATCTTCATGCCAACTTCAATCATGCCCGCACCACCAATGTGGACCAGGTTGAAACAACTAATTCCTTTTCCGAAAATAGATCCGAACGAACTGAAACGATCTCGTTTCCAGCTGCTACGCGATAGCTTTCAATGGTCGATGAACAGGTGAAGCTATCGCCTGCGACTATTGGTCGTTTAATATCAAACTTCTGATCGCCATGAACTAGCCGCGACCAATCGAGCCCAATTTCTGGCGCCGATAAAATCGCCTGCGATTGATCTAATGAAATTCGAATTGCAAAAGTTGGCGGCGCCACGGACGTATTTTTTTCATCGAGGACAGCACAAAAGGCATCAATTTGAGATTGAGAAACAGTGACAGACTCTGCACCGTCAAAGGTGCGCCCGACAGAATCGGGATTGAGCATTAGCGAGTTTCGCGGTGAAGAGTTGAAAGCTTGCAACGTGGACAGAACTTCTTAAGCTCCATGCGGTCTGGATCGTTGCGACGGTTCTTCTTTGTGATGTAGTTACGCTCTTTGCAATCAACGCATGCCATGGTGATCTTTGGACGAACGTCCGAACTCTTGCTTGCCATGTCCGTGCTCCTTATTGATTGTTGAGGGGCTCAGGTTACCTGAGCCGACTCGTAGCGCGAAATTCACGCTTATCTAACTAGTAGCGGAGGCGGGATTTGAACCCACGACACAGCGATTATGAGCCGCTTGCTCTACCAAGCTGAGCTACCCCGCCAAGGGTTGTGCGTTTACTGCATTCGAGCCCCCCACCGGAATCGGACCGGTGACCTCTTCCTTACCATGGAAACGCTCTACCAACTGAGCTAGGGGGGCGCATTGATTTATCAACACTGTTGGTGTGTGCTGAGAATACCCTCTAGGTGCAGGTTTGGAAAAATCCCCCAGCTCTAATTAATGGGCTTACTTGCTGGGATCAAGCGTGATTTTCCCACTTGTTTCGCGGGCAAGCATTGCTGTGTGGGCAAGGCTGGCTTGGCTCAATGGAAATACAGTGCCGGTGACTGGCTTTAACTTTCCTTCGACAACTAAAGCAAACAGAGCTTCAATGACATCGTTCATTAACTCTTTTTTACCAAAGCAATGTGCCAACCAAAAACCAGTAATTGTTTTTGATCCACCCATTAATACCGCTGGTTGAAGCATTGATGGCGCAACACGAGATGCCATGCCGTAAGTAATGAGTCGGCCAAATGGTGCCAAGATTTCTAAACTCTCATCGAAAGTTTTTCCGCCAACCATTTCAAGAATTAAGTTAACTGGCTTTCCACTATTGGCTGCCTTGATTGCATCACCTAAGTTTTCAACTGTTGCATCAACTACCGCATCTGCGCCAAGTGAAGTTGCAAGTGCACGCTTTTCTTCTGTCGATGCGACGGCAATTACTTTTGCACCCCACATTTTTGCCAATTGAATTGCAATTGTGCCAACCCCACCAGCTGCAGCATGAACAACAACTGTTTCGCCAGCTTTTAAATGACCAACAGTTTTTAAGATATGCCACGCCGTTGATCCCTGAACCATCATGCACAACGCTTCTTCATCAGTCACGCCATCTGGAATTGGGATCATGGCTGCAGTGTGCGCCGCGGCAAGTTGCGCGTATCCCCCGCCTTCACATGGTGCTAAAACCCGAACTCCGGCAGGAGTCTTTCCAACAACTTCAATGCCTGGAATTAATGGCAACTTTTGCTGCGAGAGATAGGAATTCTCAGTTTGATGAGTGTCGGCATAATTAATACCGATAGATGAAACTGTTATTAACTCTTGGCCCGAACCAACAATTGGATCTGCAACTTCTACCAACTGCATGACTTCGGGACCACCAAATTTGGTGATCTGAATTGCCTTCATTTTTAGCCTTTCGTAGAGCCGAGTGTTAAGCCAGATACAAACTGCTTTCGTAATACAAAGAAGACAATTAAAGTTGGTAATGCCGCAATAACTGCGCCAGCAGCTAACAAGTTGTAATCAGTTACAAATTCACCTTGCAGACGGCCTAAAGCCGACGTAATTGGCCGTTTTGAGTCGGTGGACATGAGAACAAGTGCCCAGAAGAAATCGTTATAAATCCACGTTGTCATGAGCACGGCAAGAGATGCAAGTGCTGGACGAAGAAGTGGCAACATCACTTTGGTGTAGTGAACGAAAACGCTAGCGCCATCAACCATTGCTGATTCGCTAATCTCTTTTGGAACAGTTTTCATATAACTAGACAAAACGAAAGTAGCAAAGCCCATTTGGAAGGCAACGTGAATTAAGACAACTCCCCAAGGAGAGTCGTACAAGATTTTCGGCATTCCAATTGCTTTACCAAAAGTGATGTACATCTTGAAAACAGGAATGAAAACAAGCTGTGCTGGCAAGAGATTGCCTGCAGTAAAGAGAAGTAGCAGTGAAACATTCCACTTAAACGAGTATCGGCTAACGACGAAGGCAATTAGTGAGCCAAAGAAAAGTGTTAGGAAAACCGCTGGAATAGTGATTGCAAAGGTATTTGCAAAGTACAGCGGCAGATCCATCCGTGAAATTGCATCTGAATAATTTTGTAGGTTCAACGTCTTTGGTATTGAAAAGATACCATTTGCGCGAACATCTTTATATGGACGAAGAGATGTCCAAAGAGTCCAGGCAATTGGAAAAATCCAAACAATCGCGAAGATGCCAATAAAGATCGAAATGATGCGATCTTTATTTTCTTGTTTATTTTTATACTTAGCCGCTGCCGCTTGAAGATTTAGGTCAATACTCATTGGACATCGCTCCTAAAGGTTGCTCTTAGGTAGGCGATAATTGGGCCAATCGAGAAGACAAAGAGAATAACGGCGTAGGCGGCGCCCTTCATAGACGCACCTTCACCGGCAATATTTTGGAAAATCAAAGTTCCAAGAATGGGAAAACCAGCTGATGAGCCGTAAATAATGTAGACGATATCGAAAGCACGAAGTGATTCAATAATCGTAATCACGATAACAATGACATTTACCGGCTTCATAGAGGGAAAAACAACCTTCTTAAAGGTTTGCCATTCCGTTGCACCATCAAGTGATGCCGCCTCACGAAGCGAGGAATCAACTGATTTTAAGCCAGCTAAATAAAGCAGCATGATGTAACCAATATGTCGCCATGACGCGATCGTTAAAATTACGTAAATATTAATATCGTAATTTCCGAAAAATGAAATCGCATTATCGATATCGCGGCCAAAGAGTCCGTTAACAAAGCCATCTGGTCGGAGCAAGAAGTTCCAAATAATTCCAGTTACGGCAAGTGAGAGCACAACCGGTAAGTAGTAAGCAGTTTCATAAAACTTATGTCCGCGAATTTGGCGATCGATTTGGTATGCCAGCAAAATTCCCAACGGGGTGGCAATTAAACCAAACCAACCTATCCAAATTGTATTGTTCTTGAGCGCTTCCCAGAATGCGGGGGTATCAAAGAAAATATTTTTATAGTTTGCAAGTCCAGCCCACTTAATGCGGCTAATTGAAATGCCCGACCAATATGTAAATGAAAGTGCAATTGTGAGAACCGCTGGAATCCAGACAAGAAGTAAGTGAAAGAAAAGTGGAATTCCTACGAATGCGCTTAATGTTGTGCGATCTGCTTTAGAAAAGGCTCGACGGCGAGAGACTTTAGTAATGTCTTTCGCCGTCGAGCTCATACTTGTAACTCTATCTCTTATTTAAATAATTTGTTAATCAATTTGATTAAGAATTAATTAAGCTAGTGGAGGTAGTGCATCCCATTGTGATTGCAAAGTATCTTGAATCTTTGCAACATCCTTTGGATTCTTGAACCATGACTGAATTGCTGGACCAACAACTGGGCCGGCAAAGTCTGGACGAGTATCGCGATCAAGGAACTGAGTGATGTATTTGGCTTCTGCCATAACAGCAAGTTGTTCCTTCTGGAATGGATCGTATGAAGATGTGTCTTGTCCCTTGTTTGCTGAAGTCAATGGAATAAGTTTTCCATCGGCATCCTTTGCAGCAAGTTGTGCGTTAACACCTTCCATGTCGCCAGCAAACTTCAAGAAGTCTGCCCCGCCATCGTTATTTGTACCGTTTGCAGCTACACACCAACCATCGATTGGTGCATCAACTGTGTCGCGGCCATGCTCTGGGTTAATTTCAGGGAAAGGCATGATCGATAGATCTGCGTAGTCAGCTTCTGACTGCTCCTTGAAGTTTCCACCGAACCATGAACCCATAAGCATCGATCCAGCCTTCTTCTGTAGAAGAAGCTGCATAGCTCCATCCCATTCAAGGTCAAGAACGTTTGGATTCATGTAAGGAATTAATTGTGACCAGTATGTAAATACTTCAGTGACCTTTGCATCTGTCCACTTTTCGCGGCCAGCCAATAGATCTACGTGGAACTGGTAACCATTGATACGTGCATTCAGAATATCGAATGTTCCCATTGCTTCCCAACCGCCCTTATCGGCAGCTGCAAAACCAACTAGACCCTTCTTCTTCATGCCATCAAGCATCTTTAGGAATTCATCCCAGTTAGTTACCTTGTCTGCATCTAGACCTAGGTCTGCAAACATTGACTTACGGAAGTGAAGTCCCCATGGGTACCAACCCTTTGGAACAAAGTACTGCTTGCCATCAAGACCAGTTGAAGCAATCTTGTAGCTCTCGTCGTACTGATCACCAATTGCATCCCAGACGCCAGTTAGATCTGCAAGCAGACCCTGCTCTGCGAAGAACTGCATGCGGTATCCAGCCATCCACTCAAAAGTATCGTCAGGTGTTCCCTGTAGATATTGTGAGAGGTTATTTTGGAATGCATTTGATTCAGTAGCGTTGTACTTAACTTCATTCTTTGTCTTTGCTGTGTACGCAGCAATCAAAGCTTCGTTCTGTGAAGTTGGACCTGCATCTACAGAGCGAGCTCCGTATGCAAGTGGACCAGCAGAACTTGAACCGCAACCAGCTAGAAGTGATCCACCTGCTGCGATTCCAAGACCGCCGACTGCAGCACCCTTAAGTACTGAACGACGGGAAATGCCATTATTTAGTTCTGACATTGTTTTCCTTTTCTATTATGTTGAACCTTCGAAGGTCATCGGGAAATGAGGGGTCAAAGCCCTTGGACATAGAGAAACCTACGCCTGGCATTGCTCATTTCATAGGCTCAACTGGTAACAAAATGGTTACTTTTAGCGAGAATATAAGCGTAAAACGGTAACAAACCCCGCAATTTGGTCGTCAACTCCCAGCAATCTCTTTCCGTATTGCATCCATATCAAGGGCTAAAACTTGTGAAATTAAATCATCAAGGGCTGGTGCAGGTAAAGCTCCTGGCTGACTAAAGACAAGAATCCCATCACGGAAAATCATTAACGTTGGTATTGATGTAATTCCGGCCGCAGCAGAGAGTGACTGCTCTGCCTCTGTGTCGACTTTAGTAAAGGTAATCTCTGGATATTTATCTGACGCCGCCTCATAAACAGGAGCAAACGAGCGGCAAGGCCCGCACCAGGCTGCCCAAAAATCTACAAGCATTACTCCTTCTTTAAGAATTAACTCTTCAAATTGCGGTTCGGTCACATTAATTGCTGGCATCTTTTTCTCCGATCGATGAACCTATATTTCGAAATGGCAAAGCGCAGGAGTATTCATTCTTTAGTCGCATGCGCAGTGAGTATGCAAGTAAAACTATTCCAGCTAGGGCTAGATAAGGCTGGATTGGTGCGAAGTATTGAATAGCCCCTGAATATCCCAAAGCAATTAATGCAAGTTTGTTGCAAACGGGACAGCCAACAGCAAAGAAGGATAGAAGCGCTCCCGCGCTCCCAATCTTAAACTGCTTAGGATTTTCATCTGAAAAATCATTTTTCACATATGTTGCAGTTAATAACCCAGTTAAAACTGAAGTTATAACAAGGACGGTTACAGTCCAACTGGTAACTGGGATTTCTCGGCCGAACACGGGATTTTTAATAACCGCTGTTGGAATTGCAATCACAAGATATGTTGCTAATCCTACAAAAATGGCTACAACCCAGCGCTTGGGGCTCCAATTTAATATTGAGGTAAAACAATTAGGCATGTCTTTTTCCCAAAAGTCCGAGTGTCATTTTTTGATACTCCAAGGCATCGTCGTGAAGGCCGCGAAGAAGTCGGTCCTCATACTCAGATTTAATAATCATGTTTACAAAAAGTCCTAAATACGTAATAGTTGAGAGGAAATTAAAGTTATTAATCAACATCCCTAAGCCAATTAATAGAACCGCGATGTACATTGGGTGTCTAAACCAGCGATAAATTCCTATAACAATTAGTGGTGCACCTGGTTTTGGAATTGGTGAAACTCGCAGGGATGGTCGAAGCGCTGAAAATGCTATAACAAACAAAGTAACAGCCATGAGATTAAATATGCCAGATACGAGTCTAAAATATTGTGACTCAACAAATATCTCCCCAGCTGGCTTTAGGAAAAGAATTCCCAAAAGCCCAAATTGGAGTACAACTAAAGTTTTGGCTTTAATGGTTACTTCTTTCTAAAAAGTCTGCTGAAAAAACCAGGCTCTTTGGGATCATTTGCATGCCCTTGGCATCGATTAGCTTTAGATACACCTTTAAGGGCTATCTCTATATGTTGACCGCAACCTGACCACGTTGGTTTTCCACATTTACGGCACGTTGTTCTAGTGCACATTTGCTGCCCCTTAATTAATTAGTTGGATAGTACTTTTAGTGCTGCTGGTGAATTGATCCAGGTGAGGTACCCGCCGTCAAGATTTACGGCATTAAAGCCAAGTTCTTTTAACAGCATTGAGCCGGTATGCCCACGCAAACCAACTTGGCAGTTCACCAGGAGATTTTTATTTTTAATTTCAGAGTAACGATCCCGGATCTCATCGACTGGAATATTGATTGCACCGGGAATCATTCCCTTGTCGCATTCACCCACTGATCGAACATCAAGAATGTCATATCCTTTTGCGCGATACTCCTCGATCTGATGCCATTGTGCAATTTTCGATAGTCCAGAGAAAACATTTTCGGCAACGTAGCCGAGCATGTTTACTGCATCCTTGGCCGAACCAAATGGCGGCGCATACGCGAGTTCAAGATCAGCTAGTTCGGGGGCAGTGATTCCGCCGCGCATTGCAGTTGCAATTACATCAATGCGCTTATCTACGCCATCAACACCAATTCCTTGAGCACCCAAAATTTCTCCAGTTGTTGGATCAAAGATTAATTTAAGTGTCATTTGCTTTGCATCTGGGTAGTAACCGGCATGTGAATTTGGATGCAAATGAATAGCTTGGTGTGGACGATTTGACGCAACTAACCGCTTTTCATTCCAACCAGTTGTTGCGATCATTAAATCAAAAACTTTCACAATTGCAGTTCCGATAGTTTTCACTGGTCGAACTTTTAGACCACAAATATGGTCTGAAACAACACGTCCGTGGCGATTAGCTAGGTTTGCCAGTGGAACTAATGTTGCATTTCCATCTAATGCATCTGTTTTTTCGGCAGCATCGCCTACCGCATAAATATCTAAATTACTTGTGCGATTAAATTCATCAACCTTTATGCCATTTCGTGAACCAATTTCTAGGCCAGCTGCTTTAGCTAAACCGATTTCTGGTCTAACGCCAATTGCAAGAATAATCATCTCTGCTGGCAATACATCGCCATTTGAAAGTTCTACGGCATCAGGTGTAATTTTTACAACGCTAGCGCCAAGTCTTAAATCAACATTGTGGTCGCGCATCTCTTTGGCAACTAACGTGGCAAGTTCTGGGTCAAGCGGCATAAGAACTTGATCGGTTGCTTCAACTAATGCAGTTGGTATTCCGCGATGAATTAAGTTTTCGGCAATTTCAACTCCGATAAATCCACCACCGATGACGACGGCTGTAGTGGGTTTCTTGCCAACGCTTGCCGCAATTCGTTCAACATCTTCCACAGTTCGAAGCGTCATTCCACGTTCGATTCCAGGAATGGGTGGGACCACTGGTGATGCACCAGGACTGAGAATTAATTTGTCATAACTAAGTTCATCGGTTTCGCCAGTGACTAAATTTTTGATTGCTACGCTTTTTTTATTGGGATTTATGGCTAGCACTTCGGTGCTTACCCGCACATCTAATCTAAAACGTGCGTGCAAACTTGCCGGAGTTTGAAGAAGTAAGTCTTGCTCATTTTCAATGATGCCACCCACATAGTATGGAAGGCCACAGTTTGCGTACGAAACATGTCCACTTTTCTCCAGCACAATTATTTCGGCCGATTCATCAAGGCGCCGCAAACGAGTTGCCGCTGACATGCCCCCAGCAACTCCGCCAATTATAATTACGCGCATTACTTCAACTCCTTATGCAAGACTTAAAAATAGTTTTTGAAGCTGGGCAGTAACTGCATCAGAATTAGTCTTTCCTTCAACTATGCACTCCTTCAGACTTGCTGAAATTAAAGTAAAAGCTGCAGTGTTTACCGCTTTGGACACGGCCGACATCTGAGTGACTATTTCTTCGCAATTTCGGCCTTCTTCCAGCATTCGTGCCACAGCACCTAGCTGACCCTGGGCTCTTTTGATTCGTTTTGTAATTGCAATGACTTGTTCCGCGTCACTTAAGACATGCGCGATTTTCTTTGAACTCATGTTTTAGCAGCTGCAGCGATCGGCTTCAGCAACTCCAACCAGAGCCTCTTCAATGTGCTCACCACAACCAGACCAAGTTGCCTTCTTACATACATTACAAGTTACGCGTGAGCACATTATTAAATCTCCTTAAGTGATTGACCTAAGGCAAAGTTAGCATACCCCTAGGGGTATGTGTCAAATACCCGTAACGCGGACCGCAGCCAGGGCTACGCCAGCGACAATTACCCAAGCAACCATTCCCATCAACATGGGTCGAGGTCCAATAGCGCGGATCGATTTCCAACGTACCCCAGAGCCAAGTGCCACTAGGCCTGCTCCTAATAAAACCTTACTAATTAAAACAGTAGCGTCGTGGAGCCCTTCGGGAATTTCAAAAACATTTTGGATAATTGCGACAATAATAAAACCAATCACAAAGAAAGGAATTAATGGGACTTTAGCGCTTCCTTCATTTGTTTGACCTTGCGCTGCTAGATATCGACGATGGCGAATCGAGAGAATTAAAACAATTGGTGCGAGTAAACAAACTCGGGAAAGCTTTATTACAACTGCTGACTTAACTGCGTCATCACTCCAAACAGAGGCTGTTGCAATCACTTGACCAACATCGTGAACAGCAGCACCTGCCCACGCACCAAAAGTTTGATCGGACAAACCCATTAAGTGACCCAAGAAAGGGAGCACAAAAATCGAAAGTGTTCCACAAAGCGAGATAAGTGCGATTGCATAAGAAGTCTCTTCTTCTGTAGCACGCGTTTGTGGTTTGATTGCGGCGACCGCAGTAGCACCACAGACACCAAAGCCAACTCCAATTAAGAGTCCAAGCTCACCACTCATTTTAAACAACTTTGATAATGCCAAGATCCCAAATATTGTAAAGCTGACAACGAGAATTACAGTTATGACGCCTTTCATGCCAATAGCTTTTAGTGAAACCACACTTACCTGTGCGCCAAGAAGTGCTACCCCGATTCGCATTAACTTTTTGCTAGCGAGTGCAGTGCCTTGGGTGGCAAAAGCAGGCCACGATGCAAAATTAGCAATCAAAAAACCAAAAGCGACACAAAGGGCAAGTGGGCTAATCGCTGGCTGAAGTTGGTTTATCTGAAATGCCACTGCCACTATTGCCGCGATCAAACCAATGCCGGGCAAGGTCTTAACCATTTAGAAACCTAATTGCTTGAAGACTTGATCGGTAATAATTATCTGATCATCGTTGTTGAGTGCTTCAGGGTTTACTCGATTAGACCCAGGTAAGCGACCACCTGAAGCATTTACTTCCTTCACAAATTCGGCTTTTCTATCATTTCCATCAACCGATAATTTAGAAGCATCTATGGCTATTATAAAATGTGAAATTTGCTGAGGCTTTGCATCCTGGTCTGCTGCAAACATATCTGGAATATTTTTCGCCAGAGTTGGGCCAATCAGCATTCCGGTAAGTGATTCAACTAGGACTGCGATAGCAAAACCTTTTACGCCACCAAGTGGGGCAAGCATTCCGGCCAACGCTTCTTTGGCATCTGTTGTTGGTGCGCCATCTTTTGTAAATGCCCAACCTGGTTCTAATTCAGCCCCGGCTTGCGCCTTTGCCTGAATCTTTCCACGAGCTACGGCGCTAGTAGCTAGATCAATTACTGTTGGAGGATTTGTTGGAATGCCGGCCGCAATTGGTGAAGTTGAAAGTAAAGATTGATTACCACCCCAAGGTGGCATAACTGCCGGTCCGGTACTAAATGCAATCCCAACTAAGCCACGATTGATCATGGGCCACACATAAATTCCTAGAGCACCACAGTGATTTGATCTGCCAACGCCAACTGCTGCGATTCCATTAACTACAGCTCGTTCGGCTGCGACTTCGGCTGCCTGCTGCAATTGCCAATGTCCTAAGCCATCATTACCATCGAATACAACCAAACTTGGTAAATCAGTAATTGTTTTCAATTTAGCAGTTGGATTTATGCCACCGGCTTTTAAGCGGGAAAGATAAAAGGGAAGGCGCATTAAGCCATGGCTTCCAATACCCCACCTATCACTGGCAACAATGCAGCGGGCCGTTATCAGGGCTTCTTGATCCGGAACGCCTGCAGCTACTAACAAGGAATGTGCTTTTTCAATGGCAGTTCCAACGGATAGTTGCGGCATTAGTTACTGCTTTCCTTAAGTGCGCCAACTGCATGCGTTGCCGGCTTTGCATTCAAAACAAGTTCAATATTTGAGGCCAAGATCTGGTTAATTCTGAGCTGACTTTGCGAAGTAATTCCGGCAACGTGAGGGGTCAAAATTAAGTTAGGAACACTCTCCATTTCGCCCTTTACTGGTGGCTCTTGCGCTCGAACATCGAGGGCTGCCCCGGAAATAGTTTTATTCTTTAATGCCACCATCAGATCGGCTTCGTTAATTACTTCGCCACGGCCCACATTTACAATAATCGCATCTGATTTCATTAAGGCCAAAGATTGGGCGTTTATAATTTCATTAGTTTCTGGCGTGGATGGCATATGAATACTGACAACATCGCTTCGCTTTAAGACGTCTTCAAAAGTAATTAATTCAATACCGGCTAAATTTTTTGCATATGGATCAAAGCCAAGGATTGTGCAGCCAAAACCTTGCAATAGTTTTGCCGTTGCCAAACCTGTGGCGCCACAACCAAGTAGCCCCCAAGTAAGTCCTGATAATTCACGGCCAGCAGATCGAACCCAACCGCCCTCACGAGTCGCTACATCGTGACCAGGAATATTTCTTAATAGTGAGATCGCTAAGCCAAGGGTTAATTCGCCAACGCTGACTGCATTAGCGCCAAGCCCGGCAACAACTACAACGCCTGCTGCATCGGCAGCTTTCAAATCAATGTTGTCTAGGCCAACGCCAGCGCGAGCAATAATTTTTAAATGTGGCGCAGCAGCTATTACGTCAGCACTTACTTTTGTTCGGTTACGTACAACTAATGCAGTTACATCTTTTAATGAAGCTTTAAGTTCTTCTGGGTTATTCCACAAATCGTCGTTTCGAAGAATAGGAAAACTCCCTTCCAGTGTTTGGAAGGGAGTTCCCCATACATCTTCAGAGATGAGAATCATTAGGCAGAAATATACAACTTCGTAAATGTAAATTCACGGTGTCCCATTACTTCCGCCTTACACAAACGACCGTTAACAGTCTGATTAATGACCTCCATCATCATGTCGCCGGCTTTTGTTAGGTCGTATTCGTAACGAAGCAAACCTGATACATCTAAATCGATGTGCTCAGTCATTGACTTTGCAGTCTTGATGTTTGCAGTTAACTTCAACACCGGAACGATTGGATTTCCAATCACATTTCCTTGACCCGTTGGGAACAAGTGAATAACCGCTCCACCAGCTGCCATCAAAGTTACGCACTCTGCCGCTGCCGAAGATGAGTCCATAAAATACAGACCTTTCTTCTTTGGATCCGGAGCTTGCGCTGGAGTTAACACGCCAACAACTGGGACGGATCCAGTCTTAGCGATATTTCCAAGAGCTTTTTCTTCAATAGTTGTTAGGCCACCAGCAATATTTCCCTGCGTTGGCTGTGAGCCAAGTAGGTTTGCACCAGTTGCTTCAATAACTTTGATGTAGTTGTCATAGGTAAGTTGAAATAAATCCCGAGTTGCCTGATCAATACAACGTTCTGCGATTAAGTGTTCGCCTCCAGTAAGTTCGGAAGTTTCGCCGAAGAATACTGATCCACCTGCATCAACCCAACGGTCAACTGCTTGTGAAGTTGTTGGACATGATCCAAGACCTGAAGTCGTATCTGATTCACCGCATTTGACCGACATAATCATGTCGCCCATTTCAGCTTCAACACGAACTAATCCAGATGCATCTTGCAAGAACATCGCAGCAACGCGGGCAGCTTCTTGAATTACTTGCAAGTCACCTTTGCCCTCGATAGAAAACGCTGCAACAGGCTTACCGGTTGCGGCAATTCCATCGGCAACACGTTGAGTCCATTTTGGTTCGATACCAATAACAACAACTGCGGCAACGTTTGCGTTAACGCCAGTTCCAATCAAAGTATCAAAAGTTAATTGAAGATCTGCTCCAAACTGCAAACGACCGAAGGCGTGAGGCAGTGCCATCGTGCCAGGAATAACTTTTGCGACAGCTTCCGCTGCAGCATTTGATAAGTCATCGAGCGGCAAAATAATGACGTGATTGCGGATACCCATAGTGCCGTTTTCGCGGCGGTATCCAGTTAAGCGCGGCTTGCTTCCCATCGATAACTCCTCATGTTGTGTGTGTGAATGTAATCGCCTGTTTTAATGGCAGCTGAAGCAAGTCCAACTTTGATGCCGTACTTAATGATGAAATCACCTTCGGCAAGATCTGCGAGTGCGAATTTGTGCCCAAGCGGAATCGCATGATTTAAAACTGCGCTGCTCTCGGTTCCTTCTTTTACGGAACGACCTTGCAGCGTCCCTGGTTGCAGATCTGTCATCGCAACTGCGACATTGTCGCCATCGTGATGGAGCAGAAACTGCGGTGGAGTTATTGCCATATCTACACACGCCTTTCTTCGCTTAATCTGGGTAGTGGTCTGACCTCTTGCCGGAGTCTAGGTCAGATGAGCGTGTTTCGTCTACCCCTCTGCCCAAAATTCCTTCAGTGGTCTAACCTGTCGTTATGAAAAAAGAGCTTCGCTACGGGATTATCGGCGCTGGCAGCATGGGCCGCGAGCACATCGAGAACATCAAGGTGATGGGCGGGGCCACGGTTACGGCCATCAGTGATCCCCATCAACCCTCGATCCAGGCCGCTCTAGCACTGGCACCAAAGGCTCAAAGCTTTTCAGATCATCGAGCTATGTTGGATTCGGGCTTAGTCGATGCCGTGGTTATCGCAACACCAAATGACACTCATGCATCAGTTTTGAAAGATGTTTTAGCAACGGATTTTGCAGTCTTTGTTGAAAAGCCTTTAGCCACAACTGTTGAAGATCTGAAGTCAATTCTTGCTTGGGATGAGAAACGTAGCGCTATGACGTGGATGGGCCTTGAGTATCGGTTTATGCCACCAGTTGCCGAAGCAATTGCCAGAGCACAAGAAGGTGAAGTTGGAAAAGTTCATCAAGTTTCAATCCGCGAACATCGTGAACCTTTTTATCCAAAAGTTGACAACTGGAATCGTTTTGCTGAACGAACTGGTGGAACTTTAGTTGAAAAATGTTGTCACTACTTTAATTTGATGGACATCGTGGTCGGCGAACAACCAGTTCGAGTTTTTGCTTCGGGTGGACAGGCCGTGAATCATTTAGATGAAAAATATGATGGTAAACAAGCAAACATGTTAGATAACGCTTACGTAATTTTAGAGTATGCAAATGGCGCACGTGGAATGTTAGATCTTTGTATGTTTAGTGAAGGATCTTTTGATAAAGAAGTTTTTACGATCGTTGGCGATGAAGGTAAAATTGAATCGTTCCTTCCTTCCCAAGTTATCCGAGCTTCTCGTCGCGACTCAATTGGTCCACTAACTGGATGGGCAAAAGGGGCCAGCCGTGCTCGTGGAAACGAGCAAAAAATCGTTCACAACTACGATGTTAAATATATGGGCCATCACTATGGAGCTTCATATTTAGAACACACAAAGTTTCGTGATGCGATTCTTAATTCGACCCCGGCAGAAGTCTCCTTGCGCGATGGTGTACACAGTGTTGTTACCGGACTTGCCGCTCACAAGAGCATCAATGAAGGCCGTGTAGTTGAAATTAAAGAGTTATGGAACTAATTACCAACTACTCCAAGGCTTTGCGTGAGTATCAACGATTTCAGCGAGTTTTTCTAATCGCGGAATAGATACTTCTCGCAGCGCCTTCGGAATATCTTTTGCGCCGACAATATCTGCCCATACTGCTCGCCCAGCCAAGAAACCACTTGCTCCGCCCATCGCACATGCCTTTACCGCATCGTTAAAGAATGGTTGCTTCACGCCGTTGGAAAGAACTACCCATGGTGAACCAATCGCTTCTGAAATTCGCTCAGCATTTTTAGTAACCAGATTAAGGTCACCTTCACCGTGAAAAGGAACTTCGGCTTTATAAAGATCGGGTTTCCATGCTGCAGCTTCGCGAGCAGCAATAACTAATTCCTCTTCGCGATTAAAACTCTTTGAAGAATCTGTAGGTGGTTTAACAATAATTTCAATAATTGATGGCAGACCAGAAACAGCACATAATTTATTGAAATCTTCAACCAGTTTTGCTCGAACATCTGGTGACTCATCATTGCGCCATAAAATCAAAAACTTTAAACCGACGCTACCAATATTGCGCATACGAATTGGGTCAACATCTAGATCAATTGCAGTGTCGGTCGCTGCTCCTCCGGCTGGACCAACCAAAAGATCAGCGGCCGCGATTAGCCCACAACTACCTTGCAATGCTTTTTGCTCAATGATTGCATCGATGCCAAACTCTTGATCAACAAGAAGTGCTGATGCAAAAGGTGATAGTTCACGGGCAACATCGACTTTGAATTGTGTTAATTGCGAATCTGGTACCGGCGTACTTTGATGAGCAGCAAACATGCCACGCAAAGCTTCACGTTGATCAACTGCAACCATTGCAAGAGCGCCAGATGGGCGGGCTAATTTTGTTAGTGGTGCTCTCATTGTTGTTCCTCCAGGTACATATCGAGTTCGGGGGTAGTTGGAATCATTGATTGGCCGTCAAGGCCGCGACAAGAAAGTGCAGCAACTGCATTTGCTCTGGAAATTGCAACTTGTAGCGGATGCCCTTGTATTAACTGAGCTACCAAAGCGCCGTGAAACACATCGCCGGCACCAAGTGTGCTTTTCACAGAAACTTTAAATCCTGGTGCAGCAACTAATCCGGTTTCGGACGAAAAGGCTGAACTTCCAGCCGAGCCTTGTGTAGCAACCACAGTATTTCCCGCTTTTTTAGCGTCATTTTCTAAGGCGATTGCAAGTTCGACTCCAGGGTAGCGAAGCGCCATTTGGCGATCGGTTGGTACAAATAAATCAACGACAGCGGGATTAAATTCAGCAACACCATAACCTGCGTCAAAAGAAATCAATGGTCCAACACCGCGTGAAATTCTAAACTCCGCCAGTCGATTAATTCCAACGTGATCCACGTGTAGCCACTGTGCTTGGGCAATTAGTTTCTTAGCTGCATCATTAACCGGTGCCTGCTCAATTGGCTGTCGAGTGTTAATGGCTCTTGCGCTATGTTCTTTGGATGCAACGATCACGCTGCCCGCAGTTGCGTGTGTACCAATCGAAATTCCTGATGTGTCCACACCCTCAGTTGCAAAAATACGCAAAACTTCTTTTCCATCAGCATCATCACCAATTGTGCCAACAATTGCAGTTTTTACACCTAAGCGACTTAACGTAACGGCGGCAACTGCGGCTGGACCACCACCGGCACGAGAAATCTCTTCTGCTATTACGCGTTCATCTTCACCTGGATATTTTTCGACTAAAGCAATTGTGTCAACTGTAATTACACCCGCACAAACTGCTTGTACAGAACTCAATTGCCATCTTTCTTTTTGGCATCGGCTAATGCTGTTTTACGAGCACCATTAATGTGTTGTAAAGTTAATTTTGATGCTAGTTCGCCATCACCTTTTTCTATCGCTTCAAAAATAGCTTGGTGCTCTGATCTTGATATCGCAGAACGCCCAGGTAAGCGCAAAGTAGTCTCCATAGACATTCTCATGACATCTTGTAGAACATTGAGAGTTTGGTTAATAAAACGATTTCCTGCTATTCCCACAATGGTTAAGTGAAACTTGGCATCTAATAATTGCAATTGATCATAATCAATTGGAGTAATTGCCGTAATCGTATCTATTTGATTTAAGGTGGCACGTAGCAACCGAATATCTTCCTTCGCCGCTTTTTCAGCTGCCCACTTAGAAGCTGGAACTTCAAGAACTTCTCGAGCATCAAATAGTTCATTTAATCCATGAGTCTTTGACATCATCGAAGCGCGAAGTTCCTGTGCCACGATCGGTTCCTGAACGTATGTTCCTTGACCATGCTTGATCTGCACTAATCCCTGTGCCTGCAAAATGTGTAACGCTTCCCGCAAACTTGGTCGGCTAACTTCCAGTAAATCAGCTAACTGACGTTCGGGAGGTAACTTGTCTCCAGGGCTTAATCGCTGTAGATCAATCAGTTCTATTAACTGGGTCGCAATTCGAGCTGCTCGTTGCGGAGAAAGATTAATAATTGCACTCATCGTTATCCCTTGACTGCTCCAGCTGTTAAGCCGGCAACGAAAGATCTTTGCATAAAGAGATACATGATGACCATTGGCACAGAGGCAACAATAACAGCCGTGAAAATCATATTGAAATTAGTGAAGTACTCACCTTTATAATCCAACATTGCCAGCGGCAAAGTCTTTTTATCTGATTGTGTGATTAATAACAGCGGATACAACAGATCATTCCAGTTGATCACGAACAAGAAAATAGATGTTGCACCCATTGCTGGGCGTGAAAGTGGGAGCGCAATCGACCGGTAAACCCTAAATGGCCCAGCTCCATCGATGGATGAAACTTCAAACATCTCCTTCGGCAGTTCTCTAAAAAATGATGTGAGGATAAAAATTGAAATAGGTAGCGTGGTAGTCACATTTATTAAAATTAAACCATTGAGTGAGTTAAGAATACCGAGCTGACTAAATAATTGGTAAACAGGAACGATGTTGACTTGACCAGGAATTGCTAATCCAATTGCAAATAATGCAAAAAGCACTTTTCCGGTAACAGTGATCATCCGGGAGATTGCATAAGCGGCAAAACTTGCCAAAAGCAATGTAATTGTTACCGAGAACAATGTTACATATAAAGAGTTACTAAAATTCTTAAATAATTCGCCACCCGACAAAAGCTCTTTATAATTCGTAAGCGCAAATGATTCTGGTATTGCTAATGGCTTATCGGAGACCTCAAGGGTTGTTTTAAATGTACCAAAAATAACGACCACGCTTGGCACTGCAATGAGTAAGGCAAAGAAACTGAGCGCAAAAGTTCTTGAGTATTTAAATATCACGTGTTTTACCCCGAGTATCTATTCTTTATTGAACGGCGCTGTAACCAAGAAATAAGAACAATAGTGAGAATCATAAATACGGTTTGCGCAGCCGCATAGCCAACTTTGTACTCAAAGAATCCAGTAACGTAAATTAATGTTGCAAAAATTGAGGATGAGTTGTTCGGTCCACCATTGGTCATTGAGAAAACTAGATCGAAAGCTCTGAAGGATTGAATGGTTGTGTAAGCAATGACAACACCCGTAGTCGGAATAGACATGGGCCACGTTACATTTTTAAATTGCTGCCAACGCGAGGCGCCATCTACATCTGCTGCTTCATACAGCTCCTGTGGGATTTGTTGCAATCCGGCGATATAGATAACCATCATTTGTCCGGTGTGAAACCAAACCTGTGTAAATGCGATTGCATACAAGGCGGAATTCTCGCTGCCCAGCCAGTTCAAGGCAAAGGCATCGAGGCCAACTTTTGTCAGGGTTGTGTTGATTACCCCAACATTTGGATCATAAAGAAAGAGCCAAATCATGGCTACTGAAACTGATGAAAGGATTGTGGGAAAGAAATATAGAGTTCTTAAGAAGATATTAGTTTTCGTATTTTTTACTAAAAAGATGGCAAAAAGTAACGCTAGTGAAGTTTGGAATAAGACGACCAGCAAAGTAAATCTAACGTTATTTCCAAGTACTTTAATAAATAAATCATCGTTGGTTAGCAGATTAACAAAATTTCGTACCCCGACAAATTCAGGTGGTTCAATTCCATCCCATCGAGTTGTAGAGAAACGAAGAGTGTTAAGCGCTGGATAGAGATAGAAGACTAAAAACAGGACAGCGGCAGGTGCACCCATTAAGTAATAAGTAAGGCTGTCCTTTTTTTTCTTTTTGCGAAAACCAGTATCAACCCCACCGCGTTGTGCGGTGGGGTTGATAGCTGATTGTTTTGTGTTAATGGATTACGCCGATAGCTTCTGTTTGATTTGATTTGAGAAATCAGCAAGTGTGGCATCAATTGCCTTACCGCCGACTATCGCAATCAGAGCATCGTTAGTTAGGTTGCTTACTGCAGCATCTGTGATTAAGAAGCGTGGAGCAAGCAACGTCTTGTAACCCTGCCATACAGATGTGTTGAGAAGATCAATGTTTGCAGAGTATGAAACGTTCAACACGTTTACATGCTGTGTTGTTCCGTTTGCATAAACTGCACCAATCTCACCTTGCATCAAGTATGAAAGGAATGAAAGCGCGATCCTTTGATCTGATGAAGTTGCCTTGTTGTTAACACCCAAGATAAATGTGCTGTTATGGATACCAACATAGTTTGGCTTTGCTGCATCAGTTGCGATTAGACCCATCAACTGCATCTTTCCTGTCATTGCTGGGTTGAGTACCTTGATAGCACCCATTGAGAATGAACCAGTTGGAAGAATTGGAGCTTTTCCGGTTGCAAATAGGTTATTTCCTGCTGCTTCAGTCATACCCGTTGGGTTATCTGGGAAGCATCCGCCATCAAGCATCTTCTTGTAGTTTTCTGCAATTGACTTGAACCATGGAGTTGTAAGGCTTTCCTTGCCAGTGTTGATTGCAAGAAGATTCTTTTCCAAAGTTGCATAATCTGCAGTTGAGTTCATCAACATTGAGTTAAAGATTTGTGCAGCTTGTCCACGGACAGCGCCCATCCATGCCATTGGCACATAACCCTTTGCCTTTGCTGCCTTGCAATATGCAAGAACGCCTGAGAAGTTCTTAGGAACTGTCCAGCCTTCTTTTGCAAAGATTTCAGTGTTGTAGACGGGATCATTAAATAGGTAGTGGTACGGAATACCAACTTGCTTTCCACCATACTGACCAGCAAATAGCGCGTTTGCTACTGCATTTTGACGCACAAAGCGTTTGTCTGAGATATCAAGGTACATATCAGCTGTTGCGAAACCGTTAAATGTCGCTCCGCGTGAAGCTGCAAATAATGCTGCTTCTTTATTTCCAGAAATCTTTACGCGCGCAGTAGCGTCGTAATCACTTGTTGAAGATACAACTTGAGTGATCTTTGTTCCTGGGTAGCGTGCTTCATAGCGATCGATAATTGTTTGGAATACTGCCTTATCTTCCGGGCGGTAGTGCCAAAATTCAATTGATCCCTTTGGTGGAGTTGAAGTTCCAACTGGTGCACCGTATGTCTGACCAAGGCGAACACGTTGCCATGTCAACTTGCCATTTGATCCTTCTTTACAAACAAGTGAGCTTGAACTTGTTCCAGTGCTTACACCTTCAGTTTTACATACCTTGCCAAAAACTTCTCCAGCTGCTGTAGCCGATGGAAGTGCAGTTGCAACAAGCGCAAAAACGATTGCAGCAGCAGCACCGATACGACGAGCACTGAAGGAATGCGTTCCTTTAGTTTTCATTTTTATCCTTGCTTTCGAGGGTTGGTTGTTGTTGTTTACCATTCTGTGAGGGGGATCCCTAACATCTTTGCCATCTGACGAATACCTGGTCTCACATCGATCCATGAAATGACCAAGTGGTGCGGATATCCGCCAGTGACTATTCCATTCACTAATGCAGCGGCATCGGGTTGAGTGATAACCGTTGCGGTATTGCCTTGGAAGTGATTGGGAGCTGGGATTGATTCCCCTCGGCTCACAACCATGCGTAAACCCGTGCGATTGCTCGGATCTACATCCCGATCAATCCGGAACAGTGTTATTGGTCCGGTCTTGAGCGGAAAATTACCTGCAACGCCTAGTTTGCGATTGCAGTGTGTTGTTTGTGTTGCATTTACTGGTTCGGCGGCAAGTTTTGTTGCCGCCGAACCACAATGCCATAAGCGGACTAAGCCTTGTGCTGCATCTAAATCAACGATATCGACCAAATAGTTTTCATCTGAACCAAGTGATTCACAGACCATCATTGTTACTGCGCCTAATACATCGCGTTCGCACGTTGTGACCGTGCCACGATCAGATAAGCGTCCTAAAGATGAACAAATACAGGCACCCATATCCGTTGGAAACTCTGGCCAGCAACGAATAGCGATTGCATCAAGAGTTTCTTCAGCACGCCAATCATCGAGTGCAACTTCAACTCCGTAGACTTTTTTAGCTTCGTCAACATTTACTGAAGCTAACGAAGGTTGAGCAGCGACCGCATTTGCATACGCTAATTCGCGAGCTACTTCTTTTACTTCTGAAATTCTGCCAAAAGCATCATCAATAGTTATTTGGCGAATATCTAAACCAAATAGCGAGCGAATTTGTTCGGCGTTATAAACGCAAGGCGTAAAACCAACTGGTGCTTCACCGACAGCGCCAATCTTTTTTCCCTTTAACCAGTCAAGAGCTTTTTGTGCTTGGGCTTCGCTTCCTAACTCACCAACAATATTTTCTGGAGTTGTCGCTTCGGGTAATTTTCCTGCGAGCGCAGCTTTAATCGCATCGCGAACATGTGCTTCATCTGCATTTCCATGAATGTGTCGAATAGATTGACCAGCATTCATTAATGCATGTGCTGCCAGATTTACACCACACATTGAATTTAATTTAAGACGTTCACCAACTGCGCCAGGTTCGCGCATCGACCAACCAAGAACTGGACCCTTTACATTTCCAAGTAATTCAACTGCCGGCGATGCATCAGAAAAAGAGGCCATAAATAAAATATGTAAGTCAGCTGCCAGAAGAGTTACCGCGGCAACATCATCAACGGTCATCACTAGTTCGGCTGGCCCGACCACTGTGGCGCCAAGTTCAGTAAGTAATGCGCGAGCACTATCGAAATTTGCTTGAGCGCAGACGAGATCAAAAGTAGGACGCGCTAGCGCGACAAGAGCGACAGTGCTCATATTTTCCTCCAGTGGTAAGACCTCTTGGAGCAGAGTGCCACTCAAAATAGCCCGAGTCAATGCAAAAGGGGGGTTTTTGCGCTTCGTTATAGGACTGTGACTAAGCTTATCTCTGAAGTAGAAAGGCTCTGGTCCGACCATTGACCTCAAATGAAGGCCATTCTGGGTCGAGGCTGAGAATCCTCACGCCTGAATCAGTGGCCACAACGGTCTCTTCGGCCTTCCAACCCTTGCCTGTTGGGTTCCAAGCGATCGGCTGATTATTGCCGATTGGGCGGGTACTGCCCTGATTAGCTGGCCAATCTCGCGGTAAAAATCCAGTTGGGCCACCTTGATGGTGCTTGGTCCACTCATCGCTATCGAATCCATTTGCCGGATAGGCAGCAATCGCGGCATTGATTGGATCTGAAAATGGTTGGCCAACAACTGTGGCATCAAACATGGCAGCTTCGACTTTGCATATGGATGCGTACTCGTTAACCATCACATCGCTAATTGCATCAAAGCAAACTATTCGCGTCACTGAAGCGACCAGGCCCTTTCGCTTTGCGCATATCGAGGCTGACACCAGATTGCCAACTTCGGCAGTTGTCGGCAATGGGTGCCTAAATTTTTGAACTCGACTCGCACCGGCAACACCTAAGAAAGCTATTTCTAAATCTAATTGCCACAAGGAATGAGTAATTAATCCTGCTATATCAATCTCGCGATCATCTCTCTGCGCCTGTTTCATGGCATTGCCTAAAGCGATTGCGGCATCTGAGCAGATCTCTTGGAAGCGCAACAGATCACTAGCAATTAAAGATGCGCGAATAATTTCGACTTCAACTCCTAAATCAATTCGCTCTGCGCCCGGTTGATCACTTCCAACTTTTGATCCTGTCGGAAGTTGAGCGTCACGACCTTCTGACCATTTAATTGTCTTGACTTTAATTTCTTCCGGCAGCTCTTCGGCAATTAAACGTGGGGCTTCAACTACGTTTGTAATTGCAGTTGCACTCTCTTGAGTGATTATTAAATCAAAACAAGCAGCATCAATAGTTATTGGAACGTGCGCACGTCCGGCAATCGCCCACGCTAGATTTGGATTACGACGAAGCACGAAAGCTTCCAGGCCCTGAGCCTTCATTAGCTCTCGAATCGGGCTAATACGCAGATTAAATTCGCTCATTGTTAGATATTACAACCGTCCAGCTTGATGGACTCGCTTAAGAAACTCTTGGGTTTTTGGATTTTGTGGATTGTGTAGAACTTGTTCAGCACTTCCCCGTTCAATGATATTTCCAGATTCAAGAAAACAAACTTCATCAGCTACTTGAGTAGCAAAGCCCATTTCATGTGTTGCTAGAACCATGGTCATTCCATCACTCTTTAAATCACGGACCGCCGTTAAAACTTCATTAACCAACACTGGGTCAAGCGCAGAGGTGACTTCGTCCAACAGCAACAGACGTGGATTTACCGCTAGCGAGCGAATAATCGCTACACGTTGCTGCTGTCCCCCACTAAGGCGATCGGGATATTGATCGGCCTTGTCAGATAAATCAAAACGCTTTAATAAGGCCAAGGCTTGGGTATTAGCTTCATCTTTACTTTTTCCATGAACCTTGATAGGAGACAAGGTGATATTTTCTAAAACGGTTTTATGTGGAAATAGATTAAAAGATTGAAAAACCATTCCTAATTTGCGACGCACATCATCCACGTTTATATGTGGATCTGAAATCTCTTGCCCATCCAAAAATATCTGCCCATCATCAATTGACTCAAGCAAATTGATGCATCGAAGTAGGGTTGATTTTCCAGAGCCCGATGCACCGATAAACGCAGTGGCGGTGTGTTCCGGGACAGTTAGCGATAGATCATTAAGGACAAGTTCGTTGCCAAAACATTTGCGCACATTTATTAGTTCCAGCACATTACGCATCAAATAGAACCTTCTGAGTTCTGGGCACTAGTGCGCTGTCTAATCGCACGATCTGTGTACCGCGTCATTGGAATCGTAATAAGTAAGAATAAAATCGCGGCCACAACGTATGGCGTGTAGTTAAAGGTTCGGCTGGCATTTATCTGCGCTGCTCTAACTGCATCGGTAACGCCTAAAATTGAAACTAAGCCTGTGTCCTTTAAAAGTGAGACAAAGTCATTGAGTAGCGGCGGCACAACACGGCGAATAGCTTGTGGCAAAACCACAAAACGCATGGTTTGTCCCGAGGTCAAACCTAAAGATCTAGCCGCAGCGCGTTGACTTGGGTGAATAGATAAAATTCCACTTCGAATAACTTCGGCGACATAGGCCGAATAAGTAAGCACTACGGCCACTGTGCCAAGAAAAATTACATTACTGGAGATACCTTTTAATCCAAGAGCTGGAACTCCAAAACCTACTAACAAGATAATCAGGATTAGTGGCGCCCCGCGAAAAATATCAACGTAGGCCGTTGCCAGAAATCTAAAAGGGGTCAATGCTGGTGATTTAGTAGTTCGCATTAATGCCAAACCTAAAGCGATCACACCAATGGCTGCGCCGCCGATAAAAGTTAACTGCAGATTGATCCATAAGCCTTTAACAACTTTTGGCAGTACTTCGCGGCCGTAATCAATATCGAAAAACGTTGTCTTAACTGTTTCCCAGCCAGGTGAAGTAACCAAAATCAGCGCCAACGTTCCAAGGACCAAAAATGAAGAAACCGCAGCAATAGTTACTTGCTTGCGGCTTATTGCACGCCTAGATAAACGACGCTCTAATTCACGCGGGCTCGGCGACCACGCAGAGCTTTCAACCTCTGACATGGTCGCCAAACTACCGTGTTTACTTCTTAGTTCCTATTACGGCTTCAATACGGCAGAGCCGGTCTTGGTTGCAAGCCATGTATCGGTAATTGTTGCCAATGAGCCATCAGCTGTAATCGCATCGACTGCGCCAGTAACACATGATGTTAGCGGGCTGCCCTTTGATAGCAAGAGACCAAATTGATCACCTGTTCCAGTTGATGGAAGTTGACCAACGATAATTCCGTTTGGAATTTCAACTCCTGATAGGTAGAAAGCAGTTGGTAGATCTACAACTAAGCCATCAATCTGCTTATTCTTGAGTGCAGCAACGCCAGCGGCATTGTCATTGAAAACCTGAGGTGTTGAACCAATTTGGCTCTCAATGGCATCAAGTGAAGTTGTTCCAACAGCTGCGCCGAGCTTTGCACTCTTAAGATCGGCGATTGATGTCTTTCCATCAATCTTGCTTCCCTTAAATGAAACGATTGCTTGTGGTGCTGTGTAGTAAGGAGACGAGAAATCAACTGCAGTCTTGCGCTCTTCGGTAATTGAGAATTGCTGCAAGTTAAAGTCAAAGTTCTTTTCTCCTGGTGTTACAGCTGAATCAAAAGTTGTCCGAACCCAAGTGACATCTGCGGCATCAAAGCCAAGTTGCTTTGCAACTGCATATGCAACTGCGCCTTCAAAACCATTTCCGGTTTCTGGTGCATCGTCAATAATCCATGGGTAGTAAGCAGGCTCACCAGTTGCGATTGTTAGCTTGCCTTCAGTAACTGTTGCAAGATCTGCCTTTGCACATGATGCTGATGTTGAAGTTTCAGCATCAGATGATGAACAGCCGGTAAGTGTTAAACCAGCTGCAATAACGATAACTGCGAAAATTCCAAAACGTTTCTTCACGTTAGCTCCTAATTGGTTGGGGCGAAATGGATACCCGTAAAGGATAATAAGGATGTAGGCAGATGTCGACATGTAAGGCTCATGCAAAAAGTTGAGATTTGCAGAACTCTGCCTTGCCCCAGGAACCCGCTTTGTCTACGCTCCCGATATGACATATGAACTCAGAGACATCACCGGCAAGGTCGTAGTAATCACCAAATGCCGGAATCGGAATGTACGGCTCTGTTTTGGATTACAGCGATGATGAAATCAACCGCATGATGCGTACTAACTTCGAAGGCACAGTTCACATTACTCGTGCATGTCTCCCAACGATGTTAGATAAAAAAGTTGGCGACATCATCATGGTTGCATCGGTTGCAGGCTTTCGTGGCGGTGGCGATGAATCAATCTATGCCGGAACTAAGTTTGCTCAAGTTGGATTTGCCGGTGGCCTAGATCGCGAGCTTCGTTCAAAGGGTGTTCGCGTAGCGCTAGTTTGCCCGGCAGGAACAGAAACTGAGTTTGCTATCGGTGCCGGTCGCACAACTGGATCACCAGCATTAGCCGAATACTTACGGCCAGATGATGTTGCTTTCCAAGTTCTGACAATTATGCGTCAGCCACTTTCAGTGCGATCACATATCTGGACGCTGTGGTCAATGCAGCAACAGAGCTAATACTAAAAATTTAGATAGCCTGAGAAGGCTTACTAGTGGCGGGTGATGGAGTTAAAACCTTGAGGACATGGGGATTTACCCAAGGTTAAGTACTAACCAACTTTATGATGATTAAAGAACTCCGCTGGCTGCTCAGCAAGGCCAGAAAGTCCACCATCTAAAAAGACGCCATCCACGCAGATTTGCGGCACCGATTTAAAGCCACGTGCGACTAAAAACAACTTAGCCTCTTCGTCGGCTTCAATATTGATATCAACGTAACTGACCCCCTTACGATTCAACAGATCTTTTGCTTGGACGCACTTTGGGCACTGATCCTTAGAGTAAACCGTGATCATAAGCTCATGCCAGCAAAAGTTTCGCCGTCAACATCCTGCTTGGTTCCACCAATGATGTAGTTTGTAATTTCGGTCTCCTGCGGTGCAACTTGCACATCTGCGCCAGCGATCCACTTTTGAGTCCAAGGTAGTGGATTAGACAGAACCTTTTTCTCATCGTTTAAACCGACTGCAGTTAAACGCTTTTCTAATATGTAATCAACGTAATCGCACAGAAGTTTTTCATTCAGGCCAATCATCGAGCCATCTTGGAACAGGTAACGTGCCCAATCTTTTTCCTGCTCGGCAGCTGCTTTGAAGATCTCGATACATTCGGCACGGGTCTCTTCTTTGATCTTTGCAAAATCAGGATCATCTGTTGGCAAGATATTAATCATGATTTGAGTTGAAGCTAAATGCACATTTTCATCACGCGCAATTAGTTTAATAATTTTGGCATTTCCTTCCATTTTTTTCAGTTCGGCAAAGGCCCAGCTGCAGGCAAAACTCACATAGAAACGAACTCCTTCTAAGACGTTCACGCTATTAATACAAAGCCATAAACGTTTTTTTAGCTCATAAAGGTCAACGACAATTGTTTCGCCGTTGACAATGTGAGTTCCAATTCCAAGAGTTTGATACCACAACGAATATTCGATCAATGAGTCATAATACTTACTGATATCAGCAGCACATGAAATAATTGGCTCGATACTTAAGATTTCATCAAAGACTTCGGTCGGGTTTGAGTATACGTTTCGAATAATATGAGTGTAACTGCGGCTATGGATCGTCTCGTTAAAAGCCCAAGTTTCAATCCACACTTCTAGCTCGGGCAAGGTTGCCAATGGCAGCAAGGCTAAGTTTGGACTGCGGCCTTGGACTGAGTCCAACAGGATCTGTCGCTTTAAGTTACTGGTAAAGATGTGCTGCTCGTGTGGGGTTAACTCACGGAAATCTTTAGAGTCTTTCATTACATCAATCTCTTCTGGCCGCCAGAAAAAGCCCAACTCTTTTTCAGTTAACTTATCGAACTGTGAGTACTTGATGGTGTCAAAGCGTTGAATCGGCGAACCACCTTCAGGATCAAGGAAAGCCAGCGATTTAGTGTGGTTCTTCTTATTGGAAATATTAAAAACGCTCATGATTTCTCCTTCTTTGATTGGTTTAAGTGGGCCTCTTGTTTTGATTTAAATAACACAGCTATCACAGTCTTCTTCGGCATCAGATGAAAGCTTGAGCATTTCAACTACTGGCTCGGCACTGGACAGATCCTTAATATTTATTTCGCCTTGACCGTCATAAGTATTGAAGTAGTACAACTGCTTGGTTCCGTACTTGTAAGCCAAAAGTAAATGTTTCAACATCTCACTCATTGGAATCTTTTCCTCTGGGTAGAAAGTTGGGTTGTAGCTGGTATTAATGCTGATCCCTTGATCGATGTACTTTTGTAGCACTGCACAAAGCTTTAGGTAGCCCTCGGGGCTTTTTTGATCCCACAAAAGTTCGTATTGATTTCGCAAGCGTTCAAATTCAGGTACAACCTGCTTCAACACTCCGTGCTTTGATTGCTTGATGCTGACATAACTTCGAGGCGGCTCAATCCCATTTGTCGCATTACTAATTTGAGCACTTGTTTCGGCGGGCATAATCGCCATCACTGTGGCGTTTCTAATTCCAGTTGTCTTAATTTTCTCGCGCAGTCCAGCCCAGTCCATCCGCTCAACGTGTGGAACAAGTTCGTCAACATCCAACTTACGAGTATCAATTGGCAGTCGGCCATCGGCGTATTTCAGATCCTGCCAACGGGTACATGGCCCTTGTTCAGCGGCCAAATCAGCAGAGGCTTTAATAAGGTAATAACTCCACGCTTCGGCATATTCATCAACTAAAGCTAGGGCCGCCGGGTCGCTATATGACGTGCCGTTCTTGGCTAAGAAATAGGCAAAGTTAATAATTCCAACACCCAGTGGGCGAAACTCTTGAGTGGAGAGCTCTGCCGCGCGGACTGGGTAATTTTGATAGGACAGAAGTGCATCAAGTCCACGAACGGCCAGACGACAGAGCTTTTCAAAATCAGCTGGTTTTGAAACGTTACCCCAATTAATCGCACTCAAAGTACAAAGAGCAATCCGGCCATTCTCGTCGTTGATATCGTTGAGTGGAACCGTAGGGAGATCAATTTCGCTACAAAGATTACTCATTTTAATTGGAGCAATCTCTTCTTTGAAAGGACTGTGCGTATTTGCATGATCGACATTTTGAAGATAGATGCGGCCAGTATCTTTGCGCTCTTGCATAAATCGACCAAATAGTTCGGCCGCTTTAAAACTTTTCTTGCGAAGCAACGGATTCTTTTCGGCCGCCTCATACAAAGTTTTAAAGAGGTCTTGATCGGCAAAAAATGCGTTGTACATTTCCGGAACTTCGTCCGGACTAAAGCAAGTTATTTCACCACCGGTGATTAATCGCTCGTACATCACTTTATTGAACTGCACGCCATAGTCCATGTGGCGAACCCGATTATCTTCGGTTCCCTTATTATTTTTTAAAACTAGTAAATCTTCAATCTCTAAATGCCAAAGTGGGTAATACAAAGTTGCCGATCCACTTCGAACGCCACCTTGTGAACATGATTTTGTAGCGCTTTGAAATAACTTATAAAAAGGAATAACACCGGTGTGGTAAGAATCGCCATTACGAATCGGGGAACCCAAGGCGCGAATTCTTCCAGCCCCAATTCCAATCCCTGCTTTTTGGCTGACATACTTCACGATGGCACTCGATGTTGCGTTGATACTATCCAAGCTGTCATCGACTTCAATCAAAACACAACTACTGAACTGACGCTGTGGGGTTCGAACACCAGCCATGACTGGAGTCGGCAAACTTATATTGCCCAGGCTCGTTTCATCGTAATAATCCTTGACCCATTGCAGCCGCACATTTTTGTCGTAATCCATAAACAAAGTTGCCGCAATCATCATGTAGGCCATCTGTGGTGTTTCAAAGATGCGACCAGTGACGCGATTTTGAACTAAATATTTACCACGCCATTGCTCCATTGCGACGTAAGTAAAGTTTTCATCACGCTGATGTTTAACATAAGCATCAATTTCATCCCACTCAGTTTTCGTGTAGGCATCTAGAACAGCTTGGTCGTAAAAACCATTTTTTACGTTTCGCTCGGCCAACTCAGAGATTGAACATGGCTGGTAACTGCCATAAACCGCTTTGCGCAGATGATAATTAATTAAACGGCCAGCTACATACTGGTAGTTTGGAAACTCCTCACTAATTAAATCAGCGGCGCTCTTGATCAAAGTCTCTTGGATATCGGCCGTGGTTATGCCTTCATAAAATTGCAGTTGGCTGCGCATTTCAACTTCGCTCGCGCTTACGTTTTCGATGCCCTCAGTTGCCCAGAAAACCACCTTGTGCATTTTTTCCAGATCAATTGACTCAAACGCGTCATTTCGCTTTTTGACTTGAATGCTCATGGTGTAGTTCCCTCTGGAAAAATGAGGGAAGAAACTCAGGCCGGGATGAGCCCAACCTTCTTCCGAGGCCGGTAATCGTTCAGTAAAAAATTTAGGCGACCTGACTCAAATCTTTCGATTATTACAGTTGCGGGACAGCGCCGGAATTTCACCGAGCTTCGCTAAATTTTATTACCTCAGCCACAACCTTCTATGACTGAAGAGCCGAAGATACAGGGTGTGCCACAGCCAAGCCCCCAAAAAATGGGTGTGTCGAATGCTGGTTTCGATTAACGACGGCGAGATGTTGGTTGTTTGCGCCTTGAGCCGTGTCGATTTAAAAGTGCCAACGTTGTTCCATCGCCCTCTATTTGCGCCCGAATTACGGAAATTTTTCGCTTAGCTTGAGCAACGGCAGCGGCATGGTCAACAATCGGCTCTGGATAGCTGTGCCGTAGTTTGCTCGGCATAAACCAAGGAATTGAGAGCACAGAAAGTGGCACGTCCCGTAACTCTGGCACCCATTTGCGCACGAACTCCCCGGTTGGATCCTGGTCAAATTGCTGCTTGATCGGGTCATATAAAGGCAAAACTGGCATTCCCGAGTCCACTGCCGCAGTAAGTGATGCGTGGTCATGAATATTCCTTACCTTCGATTTATCTGATTGCACTCAGTTAGAGCGGGGTTCAAACTCAAATCAAATCTTGCTTCATGGTGCACGTTGCGCAAATTGATTTTCAAAGTTTATACGACTTCGAAAGAAATTAACTTTGAAGTGAGTTGACTACTTTTTTAAATACCCAGGGCAGGGTTTGTGCTGCTGGCACTATCAATTTGCGAATCGGAGGATGGGCGGCGGCCCACGTTAATGATCCAGTGAGTACTCGGTACGAACGAGTAATTTTTAGCCACTCTTTTTCATAACTTTTTGGATCATGCTTAACAACTGCATTGACGGCCGCTCTTGCCTGGGCCAGACCAATTCGTAATCCTTCACCAGTTAGCGCATCAACGTATCCCGAGGCATCACCAACTAAAATCGCCCGCCCCTTTGTTCTTGCCGATGTATTTTGGCGAAGTGGGCCAGCTCCTTTTAATTCACTTGCGGCTTTGGCGTCTTTTAATCGCATCGCTATTTCTGGTACCGAAGCGATAGCGGCTTTGAAATCTAATGGCCGTACTCCTAAGACTGCTATTCCGACAATTTCTTTACTAACCGGTGTCACATAAAGTTCGGCGCCATCAAGCCAGTGCACATCAACTAAATCAGACCAAGGTTCATGGTAAAAATGTTGCCTGGCGCCATAACGTCGTAATTTTGTATTTTCTACGTGTAGCCCCAAGATTGAGCGCACTGATGAGTGAAGACCATCTGCAGCGATTAAATATCTCCCTTTGATACCAGCTGCTTCTATCCAATCACTGTGCTGGTTTAAATCTGTAACCTTTGCTTTATGCCACTGCACTCCTAATTGGACAGCACGTTGATGCAAGGCATCGTAGAGTTCAGTTCGCCGCACACCAACACCACGACCTCTAGAAAATCGAGCATCAATACTTCGCTTTCCAGAAATATATTTAATACCGAAAAAATCTATCCCAGTTGGATAAACACCCATTTCATTGAGTAAATTGATTGCCTCGGGCATGAGTCCTTCACCGCAAGCCTTATCAATCGTGTTTTCTCGAGGTTCGATAATCACAACATCCAAGCCAGCCATTCGAGCATGAATCGCAGTTGCAAGCCCAATGGGGCCACCGCCGACAACTAATAAATCTTTCATAACTGTGGCAAGGTTGCTAAGGCTCGATTCTCTGCTCGAATCCGAACATAGAGAAGTGGAATATTAAGAGCAGTAAATATTATTGCAGTGATCCATGAGAATCCAACTAACGGTAGGGCAAATCCCTCAATAACGACTGCCACATAGTTTGGATGATTTAAATATTTATATGGTCCAGCTGTTATCCGAGGGAGATTTGGCACCAAGACAATTCTTGTGTTCCAACGTTTCCCAAGTGTCATCACACACCACCATCGGAGTAATTGTGAGGCAACCGCCAGGACAAACATTGACCAAGCCAGTTCTGGCATCAGTTTCGGCTGTGAGATATACATTTCAGCAAGTGAACCAAATAAGAGCCCAGTATGCAGAAAGACCATAAATGGATAATGTCCAAAACTAAATTCTATCCCGCCGTTGGCCCGACTCCATTCGAGATTGCGCTTCGAGACTACGAGTTCAACAATTCTCTCGATCCCAACAATTAAAATTAAAATTGTAAATGCCTGTGCGTAGCTCATTTATTTACCACCTCACCAAAACTAGTTCAGTTGCAAATCCTGGACCCATCGAAATTATCAATCCATATTCACCAACGATCGGACGAGGACGTGTCAAATCATAAAATATATCCTGTAAAACATGCAGAATAGAGGCGGAAGATAAATTTCCCTTCACCGCTAAAGATTTCCAAGTAAATTCTAACTGGGAATCTTGAATACCGAGAGAATCTGAGACTGCAGTAATAACTTTCGGTCCTCCTGCATGAACAATCCAATGCGAGATATCAGACTTTTTGAGGTCGTGATCTTGAAGAAAATTAGTCACGTCTTTATTTAGTTTTGTCTGAACCATTTTTGGCACTTCCGCCGAAAGAACGATATGAAATCCGGTGTCGTTAATGTCCCAGCCAATCGAATCAGTACTAGCGTCAAAAACCCGACTGCGAGAATCCATTACCTCGGGTCCACTGATCCCAAGTTTCTTTGCTTTTTTCTCTCCAACCATAACTACGGCTGCTGCTCCATCACCAAAAAGACCACTTGCCACGATATTGGCCATCGAAAGATCATTTCGTTGAATTGTTAACGAACACAATTCGACCGAGAGCAATACCGCAACTCCATCAGGGTTACCTAGGAGAAAATCATGGACTCTAGCTATCCCTGTAGCGCCAGCAATACACCCCAGTCCAAAGGAGGGAATTCGTTTGATATCAGATCGAAAGTTCATGATTGGAATCAAACGAGAATCAAGTGACGGTACTGCTATTCCGGTTACTGATGTAAAAATAATTAGATCCACATCAATTGCGTTTATTCCCGCTTTTTCAAGAGCCATAGAAATAACTTCTTCCCCAAGTTCTAATCCAACTTTTATGAAGACATCATTTCTAGCACCAAAGCCAACAAGTTCTTGATACGAATTCAGTGGCAAACTGAGATACCTGTATTCAACGCCGGTAGCGTCATGAATCCGCTCAATCACACCTTGTTTAGAGCCATCCGGTGAAACTAATTTGCTAAATTCAGCAGTAATAACTCGCTGCGGATATTTATAATCCGCAACAACGCCATGAACTCCAGCGATATAACTCATTCTGGAAGGATACGGGAAAGGGCAATTTAACGTCTGTTGAGTAAAAATCAACCTCAGAATCTTTTAGTGCTGGTGGCGGGTGAAGGATTTGAACCTTCGAAGGCAGAGCCGGGGGATTTACAGTCCGAGGCAGGGTGAATCTAGGTGGTTCACTCTGTTTCTGAATCTACTGATTTACGCTCAAATGAC
>Ga0105055_10000592_pt1 | contig 56992 bp, 54 predicted proteins | sample BON03_FD_78090 | JGI IMG/M metagenome (GOLD analysis project Ga0105055, IMG submission 78090) | Freshwater microbial communities from Lake Bonney liftoff mats and glacier meltwater in Antarctica - BON-03 | ecosystem: Environmental > Aquatic > Freshwater > Ice > Glacier meltwater | place: Lake... | reverse complement strand
GACATCATTTATGGCGTAACCATGATTGAGCAAGGGGTGAGTAAGGTCGTTCCGGTGGATTTTAGGAATTTGGTGTTGAATTAGTATTTAGGTTTAATTGCGCTTTTTTTCCTTCAATCAAACCTGATCGCCTTCAATGGACTTATGCGCGTTACCAAAAATGAGGGACCCATTAACATTAAAATACAGGCCACCAAAGTACTTAAGTTGAGTATCAGCACTTCTTGCCAACTCAGCAAAACGGGTACGAAGGCCACATAGTAGGAAGCTTCATCAAGTGGGATGAGTTGGAAGTAGTATTGCAGCCAATAAAAGCCTAAGCCAACCAGATTACCCCAAAATAAGCCCCAAAGTGCGATATATCCACCCGTTAACAAAAACAAAATTCGAATAGATCTATTCCGCGTGCCCATAGTTTTGAGTAAGCCGATTGTGGATGTACGCTCCAAAATGAGAATAAGTAAGGCCGATATCATATTGACTCCTGCAACGAGCAACATTATGGCAATAAGCACCTGTTTATTGAGGTCGAACAAACCTAGCCAACTGAATAAATTGGGGTACAACTCTTGGATGGAATAGGCTTCCAAGTCATTGTCTACCATTCCGCTGAGCTGAGCGGTTAGGGCTGTCTGGTCGGCTCCTTTCTTCAAATGGACTTCAATGCCACCTACTTCATCTGGTGACCAACCGCTTAAACGCTGAACATGCCGTAAATCGCCTAAAACGAAGGGCTTCGAAAACTCACCTTCTATGCCCAATTGATACAAACCTACCACCTGCATTACCCTAACCCGTGGAGGATCTTGGATAAAATACATTTGAATGCGACTACCAACGTTCAATTCGAGTTTGTTTGCAATGTTTACCGGTAATAAAACCTCATTACTGTTTTCCGCTTCTGTTAGTACAGGCATACGCCCTGCAGTTAATAAAGGTTTAAGTAGCGTCGTGTCCCATTGCCAATAAACCCCTTTGAGTACGATACCTTCGAAGCTGCTGTCGGTTTTAATAATACCACCTTTCGTTGCATAAGGCAATAAATGGGCAATGCCTGCAGTTTTTTCCAGACTATCGAGCATACCCGGACGAATAAAGAAAGGCTGTTGCTCAAAACTATTGCTGAGATCGAGTTTTTGTATTTGAATATGGCCCCAGAAGCCGGTAAATTTGTCTGGTATTGTTTGCTGGAAACCATTCACAATGGCTATCGCAGCCAACATGACCGTTATGCCCACGGCAACACCTCCCATGGCCAAGCGAACCACCAAACGGGATAAATGTTGACCACGATCTAAAGCAAGCCGCCGAAATAAAAACCAAATGAAAGACACAAACAGGAGTTTGTCCAAAAATAGCAGGAAACTAACGTTTTTGATGGTTTTCCTTTTGCTGAGCCTGTCCTGCGCGTCTCAACCAAAAAATAAGGCGTTGCCACCCATACAAACCGGTGCCATGCAAACTTCGATATATTTGCCGCTTTTGAAAGGCAAGAAGGTCGGGCTTGTGGTGAACCAAACAGCTACAATAGGCCAGCAGTATCTCATCGATAGCCTTTTGCAATTAGGCATCAAGGTTTCTGCCATTTTTGCCCCTGAGCACGGTTTTCGGGGAGAAGCAGAGGCTGGCGCCGAAATTAAAGACGGTAGAGATCCAAAAACAGGTGTACGCGTTGTATCACTTTACGGCAATAAAAAGAAACCCGGCTCCGATGATTTAAAAGACTTAGAAGTGCTCGTTTTTGATATTCAGGACGTAGGGGCACGCTTTTATACCTATATCAGCACGCTACATTATGTGATGGAGGCTTGCGCAGAACATAATTTGCCCTTACTCATCTTTGATCGACCTAATCCAAATGGCCATTATGTTGATGGTCCTGTCTTGGATACTGCCTTCCGCTCTTTTGTTGGAATGCACCCTATTCCTGTCGTACATGGAATGACGATTGGGGAATATGCCGGCATGATAGCAGGTGAAAAATGGCTTCCCAAAGGGTTAAAATGCGATTTTAGTGTGATCAAAATGGTAGCTTATACCCATAATCGGCAGTATGACTTACCAGTTGCACCTTCCCCGAATCTCCCGAATATGCATGCGATTTATTTATATCCCTCCATTTGTTTTTTCGAAGGAACGCCTGTGAGCCTGGGTAGAGGGACAGAAAAACCTTTTCAGCAGATAGGAGCGCCTTGGTTCAATACGGGATCAAGCACATTTACGCCTGTCGCTATCGCCGGAAAGGCACTAAACCCTCCATTCAAAAATGAAAAGTGCGGGGGTTATGATTTATCCAAAGAGCCGCTTGAAAAATGGGAACAGCTGGGACAAATACGCCTCGATTGGTTGCTTGAATTTTATGCGGCAAGTCCAGATAAGAGCAAGTTTTTTACACCCTTTTTTGATAAACTGGCCGGTACCGATGAACTCCGCAAACAAATCATAGCTGGTAGAACAGAAGCTCAAATTAGACAAAGCTGGCAAGCTGATTTAAGTGCCTATAAAATTACAAGAAGTAAGTATCTGTTATATCCTGATTTTAAATGAGTAATACTTCAGAAAAACGAATAATATTTTTAGGAACGCCTGACTTCGCAGTGGCTTCTTTGCAGGCCTTGGTGGAAGCTGGACTTAATTTGGTAGCGGTTGTAACGATGCCAGATAAACCAGCTGGAAGGGGATTGAAAATACAGTCGTCACCGGTAAAAATGTATGCCGAAAGTCAAAGTATACCTGTGCTGCAACCAGAGCGATTAAAAGCCCCTGAATTTTTAAAAACGCTGGCTGAATTTAAGGCCGACTTACAAGTTGTAGTGGCCTTTCGAATGTTACCAGAACTGGTCTGGAATATGCCGCCCTTGGGCACCTTTAACATGCACGCATCGCTTTTGCCACAGTACCGCGGTGCGGCACCCATAAATTGGGCCATCGTACAAGGAGAATATGAAACCGGGGTAACTACCTTCAAACTAAAACACGAAATCGATACTGGCGATGTGGTATATCGCGAAAAGGTGGCTATAGGTGAAAATACCACTGCTGGCGAGCTTCACGATAGTTTAATGGCTGTAGGAGCAGGCTTAATTGTCAAAACCGTTAGAGATGTTCTCGAAGGTAAAGCCGTGTATTTACCCCAACTAGCAAACCGCAATGAATTAAAAGCTGCTCCTAAAATTTATCGAGAACATTGTCGTATTCCGTGGAACAGCTCAGGTGAAACCATTCATAATCTTATTCGTGGGATGTCGCCATACCCAGCGGCATTTACGATGTTTGACACTGCTGTTCTAAAAATTTACCGAGGCCGCTATGTAATGCGCCGCCACTTTGAAAGCCCCGGTCAACTTAGCATCAACGACAACCAAATGCAGATTGCCACAGCGGATGGCTATTATTTCCCGGAAGAATTACAATTGGAAGGTAAAAAACGCATGTGGGTTGCTGATTTTCTCAATGGCTTCCGCCTGGAAGCGACAACCATTCTTCTAAAATAGGTTGAGATTTACTCCGGAGTGCACTGCTCGAAAAGGCGCTCTTTCATTTTACTTTCCATATCAACAGCCAACTTATTATCGAGTTTTAAACCCATTCCCTTGCCGGGTTTGTAGGTCGTAGTGTCGTATCGAGTGGTGAGCGTCATGGTCACCTGCTGGTCGGTCTGAGACAGAATGGTGGTATCTACACGTGCTGCAACTCGGGTAAACTGTTCTACTTTACAAAGCTTCAACTTAATTTTCTGGCCTTTTTTAAATTGCTGTGCACTATTCTTTTTCATCAAAAGGGTGGCGGAATTACCTTTGTCGCCGTGCCAAAAACGGATATGATTGTAAAACAAATCCTTCTTTTTGTCTATCGAGGTGATTTTGATAGTAATAAGGGAGTCGTAAGGAATGTACTGCAACGGCTTGTTGTCTTGCACTGTATCTTTTCCGGGTTTAAAGGCCAGCAGAATTAAAACAGCGACTAGGAGTACTGGCGAAAAAAGGTTTTTCATGGTTTAGTTTTGGGCTGTAGTCCGACTTTTATTTTTTAATCGAATCTCCGCTTGCATTGGTCAATGAATCAAGGCAAAACTGGTTTAAAAGTTCTGTCAATACCAGACTTTGCCTTCTAAAGTAACGTTTTTTATTAAAACTGCTTACCCATCGTACACCAAGAATCGAATTTGTAAGAAATAATTCGTCGGCTTGAAGCACATCTTCTAACTGTAAATCGACTTCTTCAACCAGCTGATTGTTCGTTTGTAATACGTCCAGTATCACCTGCCGCATAATGCCAGGCAAACAGCCCGTGGATAGGGCTGGTGTGAGCAAGCGACTGCCTTTAAGTGCAAAAATATTGCTACTCGTGCTCTCAATGGGCATTCCAGCGGTATTGAATATCAAAACGTCGTCAAGATGCTTAATTCTGGCCTCACGTCCACACAATACATAAAATAGGCTGTTAGTGGATTTGATATCAGGTAAAAACAGCGGTGTTTTCCGCAAACTCGCTTCACCAATTCTGAGGCCGTTTGAATTGATAAAAAATTCATTGCTTGTGAGCTTTTCTACCTCCAACAAAAAACTTGATCGGTCTTCATCGGGTGTAAATCGCCCAGAGGCATCTCGCCACACGGTCAATCGCAGGCGTGCTCCACCGGTAATGTCGTGTACTTCGAGCAACTGTTGTGCCATCTGGATGAGCTGTTGTTCATCTACCAGAAACTGTATTCCAAGTCGTCTCAGGCTGTAGGAAAGTCTGTCGAGGTGTCTTCTAAGAAACAACAACTGACCATACATCACACGAATGCTTTCAAAAACGCCATCCCCGTAGCTAAACGATCGATTTTGAGCATCGAGTCGCAGCTGCTCACGTGGCATTAATATAGCATTATGAAAGACGTAGGACATACTTGGACAAAGTTAAGCGTACAAGCTTACTTCCGACCCCAGCGGAATTTTTTTTTGAATGCTGATAAATCACCCTTTTATCTTTATTTTGAATTGATGCTGCGGTTCGGAATCCGTATTTTCGCAGCAAGCTAAACCCTCAATAGGATGATTCTACATAAAGTCACCACCCTCGGCCAATTTATCATCGAACGGCAGAAAGAATTCCCTTACTCTAAAGGGCAACTTTCACGTTTGTTGCGTGACATTGGTATTGCATCAAAAATTGTAAACCGAGAAGTCAATAAAGCTGGTTTGGTGAACATATTAGGTGATGCTGGCGAGACCAATATTCAGGGCGAGGACGTTAAAAAGCTTGATATTTTTGCCAATGAGCAGTTTATCTCCGCGTTAACAGCTGGAGGTGAGTGCTGTGTCATTGCCTCCGAAGAAAACGAAGACATTATCCCGATAGAAGGTGAAATTTCACGAGATGCAAAATATGTCATCCTCATGGATCCTTTGGATGGTTCTTCGAACATCGATGTTAACGTATCGATAGGGACTATTTTTTCCATCTACCGCCGAATTTCATTCAATGGCTCAGGTAGCTTAGAAGATTGTTTGCAGCCAGGAAGCGAACAAGTAGCAGCAGGATATGTAGTCTACGGCTCGTCGACTATGTTGGTTTATACCACAGGCCACGGCGTGAACGGCTTTACGCTCGACCCATCAATAGGCGAATTTTGTTTGTCGCACCCGAATATGAAAACGCCCGAAGACGGCTACATCTACTCAATCAACGAAGGCAACTACATACATTTTCCTGAGGGAGTGAAAAAGTATATCAAATACTGCCAGGACGAAGATAAAAAGACCAATAGGCCTTACAGTTCTCGCTACATTGGATCTATGGTGGCAGATTTTCACCGCAACTTGATTAAAGGAGGCGTATTTATCTATCCATCAACAGCCAGTTCACCAGACGGGAAATTACGCTTGGGTTACGAATGTAATCCACTTTCCTTTTTAGTAGAGCAGGCAGGGGGTAAAGCCACCGATGGATTTAATCGTATACTCGATATCCAACCAAAATCTCTGCATCAGCGCACGCCGATAGTATTAGGGTCTAAAAATATGGTTGAAAAGGTAGAGGAGTTTATGCGAACCTACAGTCCAGTCAAATCCACCGAATACTTCATCGGCTAAGGGCCTCGTAGGCGGTATCTATTAACCAGGGCCCCTGATCAGCCGCTTCGGTGGCAAGTTCATCACAGCGGTTGTTCATAGGGTTGGAGGCATGGCCTTTTACCCAAACAAACTGCGGTTTTAATTTTTTATACAAGGGGAGGAGCCGTTGCCACAAATCTGGGTTTTTGACTTTATCCCAGTTCTTGCGTACCCAGCCGTCTATCCAGCGTTTTAGGAAAGCATCAACAACGTATTTCGAATCGGAGTAAATGGTGATTTGATGGTCACCGGATTTTAGACTTTCGAGCGCAACAATCACCGCCAACAATTCCATGCGGTTGTTGGTGGTGAAGCGAAAAGCTAGCGCCAACTCTTTGCGGTGACTTCCACTGAGCATTACAACGCCGCAACCTCCTTTACCTGGATTGCCCCGTGCTGCGCCATCGGTGTAAATATGAATTAGGGCCATGTAATAATTTCGGCTACAGTGAAAGTGGATCCACCCACATAAATAAGATCATCGGCATGACTTTCGGCGACAGCCGTTGCAAGTGCCGTTTTTACATCGATAAACGAACGCCCCAATAAGCCAAAAGTAGCCGCTTTTTCAGCCAATATCACTTCATTTAAAGCTCTTGGTATACTAGATTTACAAAAGTAATATATAGCCGATTTTGGAAAAATAGGTAATATTTGAGACAAATCTTTATCATTCACCACACCAAGAACAATGCGGCTTTCTTTGCGAGGTAGATTGGCCAGTTGTTCCATTACCAATTGCAGGCCATCGCTGTTATGAGCTGTATCGGCAATAATTAGGGGTTTTTGCCCCAATACGGTCCAGCGACCGGCAAAACCTGTCAATGAACGTACTTTTCCAAAAGCGGCTATTAGGTTTTCGTCTTCAATGTCCCAGCCATTGCGTTGTAGTACTTCCACCGCTGCCAAAACAGTAGCAATGTTGTAAGCCTGGTAGTTACCCGCCAAATCGACAAATAACTCTGCAAATCGTACCTTTTGAGCAGCTTTAACTTCATAAACAGCACCAACTCCAGCATATTTTTTGTGACTAACTTGAAAACGTTGATCGGCGAACTTTAGCAAAGCCCGCTTTTCGTTGGCAATGCGTTCAAAAACAGGGGCCAACTCTTCTTGTCGCTGACCCACAATTACGGGCACATCTGCTTTGATTATGCCTGCCTTTTCGGTGGCAATTAAGGTCAAAGTATCGCCCAACAAATCCATGTGATCCCAACCTATATTGGTGATGACCGATAAAATAGGTGTAATGACATTGGTGGAGTCGAGTCGACCACCCAAACCGGTTTCTATAATCGCAATATCCACCTTTTTACGAGTAAAATAATCGAAAGCCATGGCAACGGTCCATTCGAAAAACGAAGGCTGAATATTGAGTAATTGTGCTTTAGTTCGCTGCGTAAACTCCACCACATCACTTTCGCTAATCATTTCGCCGTTAATGCGGATTCTTTCTCTAAAATCCTGTAAATGAGGAGAAGTGTACAAGCCAGTTTTATAACCCGCTTCTTGCAAAATAGCAGCCAACATATGCGAAACAGAACCTTTCCCGTTCGTTCCGGCCACATGAATACTTTTAAACTGTTTCTGCGGATTACCCAAAAGTTTGCATAATGCGAGGGTATTGGTCAAGTCTTTTTTAAATGCAGCGGCACCCATGCGTTGGAACATGGGGAGCTGTTCATATAAAAAATCAAGGGTCTCCCGGTAGGCGGGGTTGGTCATTTTAAGCTAAAGATGAAGGTAAGGGTGCCTTTTTGTTCGGCCGGTGCATTTTCAGCAGTCGAAAAGCGGGCTTTCATGGCCGCTTCTTCACATTTTTCCAATAAATCGGCATTCGTAAGCGTAGTGCCCTTGCCGCCAGCTTTTACGCGGGTCACATTCCCATCTGGATCGACCCAAATAAAAACAATTACTTTGCCAGCAAACTGACTTCTATCGCTGAGGCTGGGGCGTTTGGTAAAGGCACGGCCTACCAAATTGTAATCGGGACTGCCAATTTCTCCACCCTGTCCACCTGCACCTTGGCGAGGATTATTTGGATCTCCATCAGGACTTCCTTGATTGCCTGTTCCTCCGGCAGTTCCTTGGCTACCACCTGAGCTACCCGAACCTTTGCCTGGGTAAAGTGCCTTGGGATTAACGGTAGGTTTAGGCTCCTCTACGGGCTTATCGGCAGGTTTATCGACGGGTTTGACGGGGTCTGTAGTTGGTTTTGGTCGTGTTACGGGCTTGATTGCGGCGGCTTCTTCCACATCTTGGGTCTGGCTGTTTAAATCAGCAGTTTCGGAGCTGCTACTGCTCGAAGGAGAAGCGGAGCTTTGCTGTTGGGCATCAGACCCTACTTCGGTGGGTTCGGTATCACCTGTGCCCGTTTCATCGAACCCAAAATTAATGGCTATACCCGACTCAACTGGCAAGGGAAGGGGGGTGCTAAAACCAAAAATCATAAACAGCACCAAAACCACTGCATGAAAAAAGGCAGTGCCGATAAATGCGTTGCGGCTGTTTCGTTTGTCGTTTTGTGCTTCCATCTTATTCCGGATTGGTCGCTAATATCATTTTAACTTTCAGCTTATTGGCAATGCCCATTACTTGAACAACATTGTCTATGGGTACACTTTTATCGGTATTTAACACTAGGGTACCCTCGGGATCACCCGACATAGCGCTGCTTATTAATGACTCGAGCTGACCGAACTCAACAGGCTCATTGTCAAAGTAATATTGTAAATTTTCATCTATGCTAACTGAGCTCGTTTGTTTCGCCAAAGTTTGACCTGAACTTTTTGGCAAAAGCAGTTTCAGTGCGTTGGGGGAGACAAGTGTGGAGGTGAGCATAAAAAAGATGAGCAGCAAAAACACAATATCCGTCATCGACGACATACTGAATTCTACGCTCCTTTTATTGCGGCTTTTGAGGCTCATAGCTGCTTATTTAGAAGGTTCCTGCAGTAAATCGATAAACTCAATCGAGCGTGTTTCGAGTGTGTAAATCACTTTTTCAATCATCGCAACCAAAATATTGTAACCCACATAGGCCATAATGCCTACAATCAACCCGGCAGCCGTAGTAACCATAGCTTCATAAATACCACCAGATAAAAGCGCAGGATCAATGTTGTTTCCCTCTTTCGACATATTGTAGAATGCTTTAATCATGCCTGTTACTGTACCTAAAAAACCAATCATTGGTGCAGCACCCGCTATTGTAGCTAAAGCTGACATATTGGTTTCGAGTTTTCCTATTTCGATTTTACCCACGTTTTCGACTGAAGCTTCAATGTCTTTCAACGGACGTCCAATACGTAAAACGCCTTTGGAAAGCATACGAGCTAGCGGATGGTCGGTGTTTTTACAGAGGTCCTGGGCCGAATGAATATTGCCGCTCATCACATGGTCGCGCAATTGGTTCATAAAGGCAGGATCTTCTTTGCGTGCTTTACGTATTTTTTGGTAGCGTTCGATGAAAATATAGACCGCAATAATGGACAAAATCACCAACGGGATCATAAAGTAACCGCCTTTGGTCATCAGACTCAAGAGGTTAAGCTTTTCTTCAGTAGGCATGTCAATCGGCAGTGCTTGCTGGGTAATTTGAAGGAGAAGTGACATAAATAAGTAATTGGTCTTTAACGATGGGTACGAAGTGAATAGTGTAACGTCGGTAAAATTAGTAACTGGTAGCGCAGAAGGCACAATTGTGGAAACATCGGGCGTATATGTTGATAGTTTTTATTTGTGCTAAAACTTTGTTTTTCAGCCGTTTGGGCATATTCTGGTAAATTCACTAATAAACAATGCGTACAGAACAACTAAAAAACGCCTTTTTAGCCCTATTTTGCTTATTTTCGTTCCATTATATTTATTAGCAAAAACCCTAAATTGAATGGCAGAAGGCGAAAAAATCATACCTATCAACATTGAGGATGAAATGAAGTCAGCTTACATCGATTATTCGATGTCGGTTATCGTTTCCCGGGCACTTCCGGATGTTCGCGATGGATTAAAGCCAGTACACCGTCGTGTGCTGTATGGTATGCACGATCTGGGTGTTGGCTACAACAAACCATATAAAAAATCAGCACGTATCGTCGGGGAAGTTTTGGGTAAATATCACCCGCATGGCGACTCCTCTGTTTACGACGCTATGGTGCGCATGGCCCAAGAATGGAGCATGCGTTACATGTTGGTAGATGGACAAGGTAACTTTGGTTCTATAGATGGCGACAGTCCTGCCGCGATGCGTTATACTGAAGCTCGTTTTACCCGTATTGCCGATGAATTGTTGGCAGATATTGAAAAGGAAACGGTCAACTTTCAACTCAACTTTGACGATTCGCTAGAGGAACCTACGGTATTACCTGGCAAATTCCCCAATTTGTTGGTGAATGGTGCTTCAGGTATTGCTGTGGGTATGGCGACTAACATGGCACCTCACAATTTACGGGAGGTAGTCGATGGCATCGTTGCGTACATCGACAATCGTGAAATCACAGCTGAAGAACTGATTAAATACGTCAAAGCACCCGATTTCCCTACCGGAGGCATTATTTACGGCTACGATGGGGTGAGAGAAGGTTTGTTGACTGGTCGTGGACGCGTTGTCATTCGTGCCAAAGCCAATATTGAAGTACTTGATAACGGCCGGGAACGCATCATCATTACAGAGATACCCTTCATGGTGAACAAAGCCGATATGCTTCAGAAAACGGCTGACCTCATCAATGAAAAGAAAATCGAAGGTATCAGCGATCTCCGTGACGAATCGGACCGCGATGGTATGCGTATCGTCTACGAAATCAAACGCGATGCAATGGCAAGTGTGGTTTTGAACCACCTTTACCGCTACACCAGCCTGCAAAGTTCTTTTTCGGTCAATAATATCGCCCTGGTGCATGGTCGCCCAGTAGCCTTGAATGTCAAGGATCTGATGGTACATTTTGTGGACCACCGCCATGAAGTCATTGTCCGCCGTACCGAATATGAACTCCGCGAAGCCCAGAAAAAGGCACACATCCTACAAGGTTATCTGATTGCACTTGATAATCTAGATGCTGTTATCAAGCTCATACGCGAATCCCGGACACCAGATGATGCGAAAGATGGGCTCATTGCCAATTTTGGTCTGAGTGATATCCAAGCAAAAGCTATACTTGAACTCCGTTTACAACGCCTCACCGGCATGGAAATGGATAAAATCAAGAAGGAGTATGAAGAAATCATGGCCCTTATCTCGCGTTTGGAAGCCATTCTCTCCGATGAAGGTGCACGCATGCAAATCATCAAAGCTGAGTTGGCCGAAATCCGTGAACGTTATGGCGATGATCGCCGGTCGGTAATTGAATATGCTGCTGGTGATTTCCGGATGGAAGACATGATTGCTGACGAAGAAGTAGTCATTACTATTTCGCACCTCGGCTATATGAAACGCACTGCATTGAGCGAATATCGCGTACAAAATCGCGGTGGTCGAGGTATGATGGGTGGCGCTACCCGCGATGCCGATTTCATCGAACACATATTTACCGCAACCACCCATAACTATATGCTCTTCTTTACTGAGCAAGGACGTTGTTTCTGGATGCGTGTTTACGAAATACCGGAAGGTGGTAAAAACACCAAGGGAAGGGCAGTGCAGAATATGCTAGCCATCCCGAATGATGATAAAATCAGGGCCTATATTAACGTAAAAACGCTCAGCGATGAGGAATACCTAAACAAAACCTTTATCATCTTTTGTACTAAACAAGGGGTTATCAAAAAAACTAGCCTCAAGGCTTACAGCCGTCCAAGGCAATCGGGTATTAATGCCATCAGTATTAATGAAGGGGATCAATTGCTCGAAGCTAGACTCACTACCGGAAATACAGAAGTATTGCTGGCCGTGAAGAGTGGGCGCGCAATTCGTTTTAATGAAAAACCGTGCGCAGCATGGGCCGTACAGCAACGGGTGTGCGCGGCATAAGCCTCGACAACGATGTTGACGAAGTAATTGGCATGGTGTGCGTCGACGATGCAGAAAGCACAATATTGGTTGTTTCCGAGAAGGGCTATGGCAAACGTTCAGACCTTGACGAATACCGTATTACCAATCGAGGAGGTAAAGGCGTGAAAACGCTTAACATCACCGAAAAAACAGGCTCATTGGTAGGCATCATGGACGTAACCGACAAAGATGACTTAATGATCATCAACAAAACCGGTGTAACCATTCGCCTTTCAGTAGACGAATTAAGGGTAATGGGTCGTGCAACCCAAGGTGTCCGTTTGATCAAACTTAAAGAAAGCGATACCATCGCGTCAATTGCCAAAGTGGGTAGGGAAGAGGAAGATGAAAATGCAGCCACCGAAGATGGAATCGAAAATGACGGCACGGACATTGATATAAATAATTCAGCTGACGAAACAGGTGGCGAAGCAACCCCTGAAACCGAAGCGTAAACCAATCTTAAGTATAATCAAAAAAGGAGTATGAAAAAGTATCTCTTAACTGCCCTGATGCTTATTACGGGTGTTGCACTGTATGCGCAAAGTCAGAAAGTACAAACCGCCATCATTTCACAACGATATGGCGAACTCGACAAAGCCAAAGCCGCGATTGATGAGGCTGTAGTCCACCCCAAAACAAGCAAAGACGCCAAAGCTTGGTTTTATCGTGGTGATATTTATTTATCGCTACATAACAATGAAAAGTACGGAAATCTTACCGACGACGCTTTGAAGGTAGCACTGGAGAGTTACAAAAACTGTTTGGCCTACGATACCAAAAACGATTATTCCGATGACATCAACAAAACCAAACTGCGTTTGGTAACCGGTAATTTATATAACCGAGGTGTTGAGGAGTTTATGCAAAAGAAGTTCGATAAAGCCCTGACTACATTTGAGGTGCTGCTAACTGAAATTCCGAATGACACTTCGGTCATTTTTAATGCCGCATTGGCTGCTGAAAAAATCAAAAACAGCGAAAAAGCGAAGATGTACTTTAATCAGCTATTGGAAAATAACTACCGCAAACCCGCCATCTACCAAACTTTAGCGCAATTGGCAAAAGCAGAAAAAGACACTGCAAAAGCCATAGAATATTTGGCAGCGGGGCGTAAGGAGTTTCCAAATGAAATTGGCCTAGTGATTGACGAACTCAATATTTATTTATTGCAAAATCGTCAAGTAGAGGCCATTAAAAATCTTCAAGATGCAATCAAGCTAGATCCGAAAAATCAAAGCCTCTTTTTTGCTTTGGGTACAGCCTACGACCAAACCAAACAGCTCGATAAAGCAGTGCCAAATTATCTTAAGGCCATAGAACTTAAGCCAGACTATTTTGATGCTTCTTACAACTTAGGTGCATTGTATTTTAACCGTGCTGCTGAGATGTTGAATGAAGCCAATAAAATCCCTTTCAACGAGCAGAAAAAATTTGAAGCCGCTAAAGCCAAAGCTGTAGCCGAGTTTAAATTGGCCCAGCCGTATTTAGAAAAAGCACATGTTTTAGACCCCAAAGATCTCAATACAATGATTTCATTACAACAGATGTATGGTCAATTGAATATGACCGAAAAGTCTGTGGAAATGAAAAAGAAACGCGAAGCGCTCAAGTAAGCATTAAAAATTTAGAAAAAGCTGTCTTTCTCACCGAAGACAGCTTTTTTTGTGTCATGCTTTTGCCTGAAAACTTTGTCAACCGTTTGGATGCCGAATTGCCAAACGAGGCAGCTGCATTAATTCAAAAAAAATTATCAAGGGCAACCGCCTGTAAGTGTACGTCTGAATCTCAATAGAACAGGGGCAATTAATCTGCCTTTGGGTGAAAGCGAGCCAGGGGCAGGTCGTGGTTATTATTTGAATTGCTGAAAGCAGGTGTTCGTTTAGGTAAATGGCAAGGCTCGGTGTTTAAACCAGATCATGATGCAGCTGTTCTGTCGCCAGAAATTACCGATGTTCCAAAAATCGAACTAGCTATAGAGGAGGCTCGCCGGTATTTATCGCAATTACCGTTTTACATCCGACAGACTGAGCTAGGCTGGCAGATGGTAACTTAGAATTGTTTTGTTTAAGCTGGGTTCAACAAGTACCCGATGAAAGGCGCAACGGCTACCCACATGCCTGATACATCAGGATGTCGCTGCCAGCTTAAGCAGCGCCCTGTGAATGGTTAATACCTGTGGGAGAAGGGTATTTTCGCCATCATTAAGAATGATATAATCTGCCATTTCAAGCTTTTTCGCCTCAGGAAGCTGGTTTTGAATACGGGCTTGCACCTCGGCTCTAGTAATCTGATTCCGGTCCATAACCCGCTGTATGCGCAATTCCTCCGGTGCACTGATGACGATGAGTTTGTCGAGTTTGTTGTAAGAACCGCTCTCGATTAATAATGCAGCTTCCTTAATTACATAAGGCGCTTTTTGACCTATGATCCATTTTTCCGTATCCTGTGCTACCGCTGGATGAACCAAATTATTGAGTTGATCTAATAAATGTTTATTCCCAAAAACCAGTTTTGAAATCAAAACGCGATTGAGTTCTGCGTCAACATAGGCTTCTTCACCAAACATAACTGTAATCTGCTTTTTCAATTCAGGATCTTTGGTCATCAAACGTTTAGCAGCAGCATCAGCATCATAAATAGGTATGCCTAATGTCTGAAAAAGGAGACAAACAGTTGTTTTCCCGCTGCCAATACCGCCCGTTATGCCTACTTGTATCATGGCAGAATATAATCAATCTGTTTTGGAAACACTTTGAAACGTAAAACTTCCGGTTGACTACAGCTCACAATAACAGCAAGATGACCTGACGCAGTTCGATTTTCCCAGTAACAATTCACTTTGAAATCGCTGGCACCTATATTTTTGAAATGGTGTAAAGCTGCTTCAAAACTTACTTCTATAGTGGCAGGAACCAAGCGTATGCCAGGAATTTCCGGAACCAGTTGAATGGGGAGCGTTAGTTTGCCTTCAGTAATACGATGAACTGGGACTTCAACCAGCACCTGGTTTTTGCGGACAAAAAGTAAGGTATCCGATGGTGGGAACAAATTGTTTGCAAAACGCAAAGTGGCTTTTAGGTTCTCGTGGTGTGCGGCTTCTAAATGCAGTTCATTGGGGGGATTTCTGAGCGGTCGATAGCTAAAAATCCGGATGGAATCAGGCAAAAATTTTAGTGGGGCCGTTTGTCCGTAGCCCGGTGAAAAATGTAGCTTCAAATTGGGCTTGATGGCAATATTTCGACCATAAAGTTTGCGATAACGAAAATGAAAAGTGTCAGGATGAAAACGAATGAGTTGTAACTTAGGTAAAACCTGTGCAGCGAAAACTGGATGCATATTTTGAACGTTGACCAAGCTGCTATCATCGAATTGCCCAGGATAAGCGCTTAATTCAAACTTTTTGAGCCTTTGATACTGTTGTATCAATTCTAAACCTCTGCCGTATAGCTCTATTTCAAGCGTACGCACGGAATCTCCGCTCAGTTCGATGTCTTCTAACATGGGTCGTGCAACCACACGCAAACTAAAGGTATGAGAATAGGGGGCATTGATGGCGGTTAGAAACCACAACAACAACGAAACAAGCCAGGCTAACAGAAAGACAATGCTTTTCTGTTGCCTGGCTTGATTACGCCAGAATTTGACGAGTTTATCGGTCAAAGCACCGATGATCTTATTTTTTAGCGACTACTTTTTCAACCGGGTAGGCAGAAAGGGTGTTTTCAGGAGAGATCGCAGATTTTTCGATTTTCAAACGATTCTGACCCTCAACTTCAACGATTATTGTGGTGTCGTTAACTTCAACCACTTTGGCGTGAATACCACCAATGGTAACTACTTTGTCGCCTTTATTGATGTTTTCACGAAACGATTTTTGGTCTTTCGCTTTTTTACTTTGCGGACGAATCATGAAAAAATATATCACCACAAAGATGAGTAACCAAGGTAGGAGGGCAGTCCAAGGATTGGAAGAAGCGCCTTCAGCCTGAGGGGCCATGAGAACGAGAAAATTGTATAACATAATATTAGTTTGTAATGACTTCTGATTTGATTTTCAATTCATTGGTATTCGGAATCGTGTTGGCTACAATGGTAACTTGCTTTTCCTGTATGCCAGAACGACCTTCGCTATTGAATTGGACTTTGATATAACCGGTTTTTCCAGGTTTAATAGGCTCTTTTGGGAATTCAGGAACGGTACAACCACAGGATCCTGCGGCGGTACTGATTATGAGATCAGATTTACCTGTGTTCGTGAATTTGAAGGAATACGTCACTTTTTCACCGGACGTAATTTTGCCGAAGTCGTGAAAATCTTTATCAAACGTCATCTGTGGAAGTTTGTCTGGATTCACCTCTTCAGCATTATCTGCTGAGATTGGATTGGAAATAACGGCGCTATCAATGGTTTCTGATGCTTCCTTTTCACCGCAGCTCATAAATATAAAAGCTGCTAAACCAATGGCTAAAAATTTAATTTTCATTCTAATAATCCCCTTCCGGCTTTTTGAATCATGCCTTTCTCCATCATCTCTTTGCTGATAGAATCGAGCAATCCGTTAACAAAAATATTACTTTTTGGTGTACTGTAGTCCTTGGCCAACTCAATGTATTCATTGATGGTGACTTTAACCGGAATACTCTCAGCATGCGCCAATTCGGCTATGGCCATTTTGATTAACAATATGTCCACTTGGGCAATACGATCAACATCCCAATGGCTGGTGCGTTCTTGTATCATAGCGCTGTATTGTTCGTCGTTTACAATAGACTTGCGGAAGAGGGTTAGGGCAAAATGCCAGTCTTCATCCCAGTCTTTTGAAATGCTGATCAAACGAAATTGGTCCTTAGATTTAAAAATCTCCTTGATGGTTTTAATTACCGCAGAGCCTACCAAATCCTGGTCCGATTCCCAATACATACTTTTTTCTTCCATAAAAGAGGAAACATACTCGCTTTTCTGAACCAACTGTTTGTAGAGATATAACATCATGTCCATATCTTCAGTGAGCTGGTGTTCCGGTGAGCCAATGTATTTTTGATATTCTTCTGTTTTAACCAGTTCACCGTAGACTTTACGCAGCATATCGGGTTCTAACAACTGATTTTTAATCTTAAACCGCTTCAATAATTGGTTGTATTCGTTGTTTTCACAGAGATAAATCGCATATAGATTGCCCCCAAACTTCCGGGTTTCTTTGCGGTTTTGAATAGTAGCCATCATTTTGGCGTCCTGATCATCAGCATACAAATGACTGTAATGCACCAAATCGTCGAGCAACTTCAACGAAAGCACATAGGCCTCCGTCATCTTGTCGATGTTGCGGTATAATTCTTTTTCGCCTTTCTCAAGATCCCTTACCTCCGAGCTGTACCATGCGTACATAGATTGTAAGGTTTTGAGTCGGATATGTCGTCTGTTTAGCATCGGGTCTTAGCGACGAGTTTTAAGGTTAGCCATAGCTTCGATACGACGTTCAGCCAATTTTTGCGCTGCTACAAGCGTAGAAATGCCTTCGGCGCGCGCCGTTTCAAAAATGGCTAAAGTCTGGTTGTAGATATTTTCAGTCTTCGACATTGCATTTTGACGGTTATAACCCTCCAATTCGCTGTATACATTGATTAAACCACCTGCATTAATCACAAAATCAGGTGCATAAAGGATATTGCGGTCCATGAGCATTTTCATATGCTTTGCGGTGTCTTTCAACTGGTTGTTGGCTCCACCCGCAACGATGGCACACTTTAATCTAGCAATAGTATCGTCGTTTAAGGTTGCGCCTAGGGCACAGGGGGCGTAAATGTCCATGTCTACGTCGTAAACGTCTTCTGGGGCGATTACTTTAACTCCACCATGTACGCTAGTAATTTTCTGCAACTGGTCTTCGAAAATATCGCTGACATAAACTACAGCACCTTCTTTGATCAGATTATCTATTAGATATCGGCCAACATTACCAGCACCTTGTACCATTACTTTTTTGCCCTGAAGGCTGTCGTTGCCGTATACCTGTTTTGCGGAGGCTTTTACGCCCATATATACGCCATAAGCAGTTACAGGAGACGGGTCGCCGCTGCCACCTTTGTGTTCAGGCAGCCCGCTCACACTTTTGGTCTCCATGGCTATCCATTCCATATCCTGCTTGCTTGTACCCACATCTTCAGCAGTGATGTATTTTCCACCCAAGCTGTCCACGAATTTGCCATAACGACGGAAATAGGCTTCTGATTTATCTTTGCGCGAATCACCTAGGATTACGGCTTTACCACCACCTAAATTCAAACCGGCAACCGCCGCTTTGTAGGTCATGCCTTCCGACAAACGGAGGGCATCAGTCAACGCATCGAGATCACTCGCATACTGCCACATGCGCGTTCCGCCCAATGCGGGGCCCAATACAGTGTTGTGAATGGCTATGATGGCGCGAAGGCCAGTCTTTTCGTCGTGGCAGAAAACTACCTGCTCGTGCCCCATAGAAGCAATCTGGTTGAAGATCACATCGGTGGACTTTTTGTCGGCGACTGCTGTCATGTGAAGGAACGTTTTTTAAGGAAACAGGGCAAATGTAGCCGATTAATTTCGTTTTTCCCATCGTACCTTTGGCTTTCCAAATGGGTAAACTGGCATCTCTTAATCGATTTTTTTCCAAATACCGCGTTCGATTCGGGTTGGGCATTTTGTTTGTGCTCATTTCCAATTGGTTCGGAGTTTTGCCACCCCAAATCATTCGTCATGCCATCGATTTAATTGTGATCTCAATCGATACGTATCGCATGTTTGACGGAAGTTTTTTGCAGGAGGCTTTTTATGGTGCGTTTACTGGCTTTTTACTGCTATTTGCGGTACTGGTATTGATATTATCGGTGTTAAAAGGGCTGTTTATGTATTTTATGCGGCAGACCATCATTGTTATGTCGCGCTGGATTGAATATGATCTCAAAAACGAACTATACGATAAGTATCAGGCCCTGTCGCTTTCATTTTATCGAAAAAATAATACCGGCGACTTAATGGCGCGTATAAGTGAGGACGTTTCAAAGGTGCGGATGTACGTTGGCCCTGCGGTGATGTATGGCATCAACCTCATCGCACTTTTTGTGTTTGTAATAACTGTGATGGTTAAGGTAAATCCTGAGCTTACCTTTTATGTATTGATGCCTTTGCCGGTGCTTGCGTGGGGCATATATTATGTCAACAACCTCATATTAAGTCGCTCAACTGCTATCCAGCAACAATTGGGTCAACTTACCTCATTCAGTCAAGAAGCCTATTCCGGTATACGCGTAATTAAATCCTATGGTCGAGAGCAGTCATTTTCAAAACTCTTCACCCACGAACTCGAAGACTTAAAGGGTAAAGCAATGCGTTTGGTGAAGGTAGAAGCTTTGTATTTTCCCTTAACTACGCTATTGATCGGTTTGAGCACCATCATCACTGTTTATATGGGTGGCTTACAAGTTGCGGCCGGCGCTATTACGGCGGGTAACATAGCGGAATTTGTGATTTATGTAAATATGCTCACCTGGCCTGTCACTTCCGTAGGCTGGGTAGCCTCCATCATGCAACAAGCCGCCGCTTCACAGCAACGTATAGATGCCGTATTGCACCAAAAAAGCGACATAGATAATAATGTAGGCAAATCCATTCTGTTGCAGGGCGATATCCGTTGGGATAAAGTAGGGTTTACTTATAAGCAGTCGGGTATACAAGCATTACAAAATATAAGTTTCAACTTAAAACCGGGTCAAACCCTCGGTATTATCGGTAGGACAGGTGCAGGTAAATCTACATTAGCAAACCTCATGAGCCGGTTATATGACCCTACTGAAGGTAAAATTTTTATCGATGGTGAAGATATTACTAGCCTTAATCCTGGTGATTTACGTCGGCAAATGGGCTACGTGCCTCAAGAAGTTTTTCTATTTTCTGATAGCATCTCCAACAATATCAGCTTTGGGTTAGACAATTTCAGCGAAGACCAAATAGAACGGGCTGCACAACAAGCTGCATTAACACCAACGCTCGCTGCCTTACCCGATGGTTATAAAACCTTATTGGGAGAAAGAGGCGTAACCTTATCCGGTGGGCAAAAACAACGATTGGCTATCGCTAGGGCACTTATTCGCAAACCTAAGGTGTATGTCATCGACGACTGTTTGAGCGCACTTGATACCCAAACAGAAAAAGAAATTTTAAGTAACATCCACCAGCTTACCCGGGATACTACGACCATCATTATTAGTCACCGAATTTCTTCTGTAATGCATGCTGATCAAATCTTGGTACTCGACCACGGCGTTTTAGTGGCCAGCGGCACCCATGACGAATTGTTACGTGAAGGGGGCTTTTACAACGACATCTACCAAAAACAACAGCAAGCAGAACGAGATGGACAGTCGCTACCTATTGACTGAGCCGCATATTCCACAATCCTTCGCCTGACATGGTGGAAAACAAAGCGATGTAGTTTACGCCAAGATTCGGCTATTTTTATTCCATAAACTAGAAGTCATGGAGGAGTACGATAACAGGTCTGATCGCAGACAACGGGATGAAGTTTTTTCGAAAAAAATCAGAGCAGGCAAACGCACCTACTTTTTTGACGTAAAAGCCACCAGAGGCAATGATTATTACCTCATCATTACAGAAAGCAAACGGGGTTTTGATGATGGTCAATTTGTGAAACATAAGATATTCCTGTATAAAGAGGACTTCAACAAGTTTATGGCTGGCTTGAGCACTACCATCGACCATGTTAAAACTGAATTGATGCCAGATTACGATTTTGAACAATTCGATAAATTGGACGAAGAAAACGATAATGAAGCCCCTCAATAGTACTGTAATTTAGCATGGCATACGATAAAATAGACGCACTCAATCAAGTGGCTGAATTTCACCGCACCTTCAAACACCCCATTGTTGATGCGCCAGGAATTCCTGCAGCCGATCGCTGTAATTTGCGGGTAAACCTCTTGGCAGAAGAGGTAAAAGAGCTCCAAGAAGCCATAGCTGCTGGCGATCTTGTAGAAATTGCAGACGCACTTTGCGATATCCAATACGTGCTTTCGGGTGCTGTACTTGAATTTGGTTTAGCCGATCGTTTTGCGACTTTGTTTAACGAAGTTCAACGCTCGAACATGAGTAAGGCTTGCACTACACTTGCAGAGGCTGAAGCTACGGTAGCTTATTATGCCGAGAAAAAGAGCGAAAGTTGCTACATCCGAGAGGTAGACGGGAAATTTTTGGTTTATCGTGATGGAGACCATAAAACCATGAAGTCAGTAGCCTATTCTCCAGCACAACTAGCCGCATTGGTAAAATAATTTTCAGCAATTCGATCTTTTTTTGTCATTCATACGTTAGTGTGTACATGAACCGGATACTTACTTTCCTATTATTGTGTTTGACGACCACAACGGCTTGTGGTCAGAAGCCAGCTAAAGAAACTAATTTAAGTCCGGTATTAACTTCAACATTAACCATGGGAAAAGAATCTGCCACATTTGGCGCTGGCTGTTTTTGGTGTATAGAAGCTGTTTTTCAGCAATTAAACGGGGTAGATACGGTTATTTCAGGTTACGCAGGAGGTAAAATAGCCAATCCAACCTACCGGGAAGTTTGCTCTGGACTTACAGGTCATGCCGAGGTGGCCCGTATCACTTACGATCCGAATGTCATCAGCTTTAAGGAGTTGTTAGAGGTATTCTGGCAAACGCATGACCCGACGTCTTTAAACCGCCAAGGTGCGGATGTAGGTACGCAATACCGCTCGGTGGTTTACTATCACAACGAAAAACAGAAAGAAGAGGCTGCGTTTTATAAAGCCGAATTAGATGCTTCTGGGGCTTTTTCCAGACCGATAGTGACTGAAATAAGTCCTTTACCCACCTTTTACGTAGCTGAGGAATACCATCAAAATTACTATAAGCAAAATGGGGAAGAGTCTTATTGTCAGTATGTTATTCAACCTAAATTGGATAAATTTCGCAAGGCTTTTTCAACTAAACTGAAATAATAACTACAAGCGGCGCATTTCTCGCCTCGCTCGGGATACAAATCCGGCTGAGCCGAAGGTCAATTCATCTTCGAGTATTAAACGAATTTCTGGTTTAAGTTCAGATAGCACCTGAGCCATATTCACCAAGCTGGTCATGGCATTTACCCGGATAGCAATAGCAGCCTGTCGATTTGTGAGATGCTCAAAACACAACTGAACGGTTTCGCCTAAATGTTCTTGAGGCGCGTTTAATTGTTGTAATGCGCTGAAAAATCCTCTTTTAATCGCATCGTGGGTGTTGGTTTGACCAACTAAGGTCAAAAGCGCTGACCAATGCAAATAACAAATTTGAGGAAAATCCGGTGCTATTTCACTAAATACCCAGGCAGCTCGCCTTGCAAGTTCAGTGTTTTTGCCTAAAATAATTTTGATAAGATCCTCGAAAAGAATCACATCTGAGCCGATAGTGTGGATAATCCTATCTGTATTGGCTTTGGAATGATTAGTAGCCAACAAGTTTTGGATGGTTAACACACTTATACTTTTTCGAGTACAAATATGTCCTGAAAATCGACCGAATCTGGTGTTCCACGCCAGGAACCAGGATAAAATGCCTTGACTTCAAGTCCAGCCAGCTGCAGGCGTTGTTGCAGCCAATCTATCTTATAAGCTACATTACCTGCCTTGGCATGTAAGTCGAGCAAACGATAATCACCCATGTCATAGCTGAAATCGAAAGAGGCCTTGTTCTCTTTAATTTGTTTTTCTGCAGCGGCATCTAAGACAAAAAAAGTGACAAAACAATGGCCACCTTTTTTAGAAACACGTGAAATTTCTTTCAGGTAGTTTTCAGTTTCTTCCGGTAACATATGTGTAAAAACAGATGTGAGAAATGAAAAATTAAACTGATTGCTGTTGTATGGAAAGCGAAAGTTTCGACCGTCTTCAGCCGCATCGGTTTTATATAAGTCGTTGTACAATGACACCAAGCGAAAACGGAAATTGGCGTGATTAGCTGAAATATGCTGTTGGCACCAATTTATACCTACCGGCATGATATCGAAGCCTTCATAGCGTCCAGAAGCTGGATCCAAATAGCGTGTGAGCGGGATGGCCATTCGTCCGATCCCGCAACCTATGTCGAGCACCTGATGTTCTGGCTGTAGGCCTCCCAACTGAATGAAATGCTCCAAAAAACGTTCCCCTTGCCCTATAAAATCCCCTGAACCAACAAATATTAGTCCTTTGGGTGGCATTAAACTGCGGCTTGGATTAAGGTAGTGAAATACCAAATCGTGAGGGAAATACCAGAGTCGTCTTACCCAAAAACGAAGATCAGGAGGGATGGCATAAAATAAGCGTCTTTGTAAACTCATTTTAGCAGTTGTTCATAGATATCTACCAAGGTATGTGACATGGCTTTTGCACTAAAATGATTTGCTTGCGCTAGGCAATGGTCTTTTAATGTGGCATGAAGGCCATCATTACATATCAGCTCACTCAAAACACGCGTCATGCCAGTTATGTCATCAGGGTCTACATAAAGCGCTGCTTTACCGCTCACTTCTGAAAAACAAGAGGTGGTTGATGTAAGTACTGGCGTTTGCGTACACATGGCCTCCAATATAGGTAAGCCAAAACCTTCAAACTGTGAAACATAAGCCATGGCCCGCGCGCCTGCATATAAGGCAGGTAAGTCGCTGGCATTTACCTTTTCTAGGAAAATAACCTCTTTTTGCAGCCGGTGACTTTGAACGTATTCATCAATTTGCTCAAAGTACGCCGTTTTTCTCCCCACGAAAACGAGGGGTGGTCTTTCAGGACCTAATTTGGCATAAGCTTTCAACAAATTGAGCTGGTTTTTGCGGGCCTCTATGGTTCCTACCGATAAAAGATAAACTTCGGGTAAGGAATACTGTGCACGCACGGATGCGATTTTTTCGGTCGATTGGGGTATCCTAAAAAGAGGATCACAATCTTGATACACAACTTTTACCTTTTCGTTTCCAATACCATAAAAGTGGGAGATATCATCAGCTGTTTGTTGACTAATAGCAATGATTATATCGGCATCCTGACAACTTCTCTCGAACTTTTTTGTGTAAAAAAGCCTGTCAATACGCGGATAATATTGCGGATAACGGAGAAAAATAAGGTCATGTAAGGTTAGAACCGACTTGATTCCAGCGTCGGACAGTCCAATGGGTATTTCATTGCTGAGGCCATGGTACAACTGAATGCCATCTTCCTGTAATTGTTTTACGATGCCCTTGCTGCGCCAAAGTGGATGCAAAAAGCGTTGCAGCGAGTTATCAGGCAAAATGGGTGTAACATCAGAGATTCCAGCAAGGAAATCTCTGTATTTGTGCTGTACTTTCGGGGTGTAGAGAGTGTAATCGTAGCTTGATTCGTGCGTATACAGGCTTTTGAGCACCAAACGGCTATAATTTCCGAGTCCAGTACTGTTGTTGTACGCCCTTTTGGCATCAAATCCAATCCGCATCAAACCGCTACCTGATGGTCACGCAACGCTTGGTTGAGTGAAGTTTTTTTGTCGGTCGAAGGTTTGCGCTCTCCGATAATAAGGGCACAAGGCACTTGAAATTCTCCGGCAGCAAACGATTTGCTGTAGCTACCCGGGATTACCACCGAACGGGGAGGTACATAGCCCTTGTATTCCGTACGTGCTTTAGTCGCGTCAATTATACGCGTAGATCCGGTGATGGTTACACCGGCACCCAAAACCGCTTCTTTGCAGATGCGAGCGCCTTCAACGACTATACAGCGCGAACCGATAAAGCAGTCATCCTCAATAATCACAGGAGCCGCTTGAACAGGTTCCAATACACCGCCAATTCCCACGCCACCACTAAGGTGAACGTTTTTTCCGATTTGGGCACAACTGCCAACGGTAGCCCAAGTGTCTACCATAGTTCCGCTATCTACGTAGGCGCCAATATTCACATAACTCGGCATCAAAATAACTCCCGAGGCTAGATGAGCACCATAACGGGCTATAGCGTGAGGTACGACACGTACGCCCAAATGAGCATAATTCGTTTTGAGCGCCATTTTGTCGTGAAACTCCATTGGGCCAGCATGCAAAGTTTCCATTTTTCGAATGGGGAAATAGAGAATAACACCCTTTTTTACCCACTCATTCACTTTCCATTCACCGGAGGCCAGAGGTTCAGCAACACGCAGCTTTCCTTGATCGAGTGCTGCGATGAGCGTCTCTATGGCTGTGATGGTTTCCGGCGCTTGAAGCAACGACCTGTCGTCCCAGGCAGCTTCAATGAGCGGTTGTATTTGGGTGAAGTCCATGTTTATTTCCATTTGATGGTGCAGCCAACGACATCGGTTTCTGGAAAGTCAACTTCAATGCCGTCTAAGGTCATCTCTATGGCATCTTCTAACCAAATACGGGTAACATGGTGGGGATTTTCCCAAGAATCGTCGATACCGCCATGGTAAACCAGTTCGCGGCCGGAGTTAAATAAAAAAGCCTCAGGTGTACGTTTGGCGTCAAAAAGTTTGGCTACCTCTTGTTTTTCATCGTACCAGTACAAATTTTCCCAGGCATATTGGGTGGCAAGTTTTTTCATCTGATCAAAGGAATCTGCAGGTTGCTGACTGACATCATTCGAATTGATGAGGATAACACCTAGATTGTCTTCGTAATACCGGTCGGTTAATGCTTTGAGGCGTGGCAAATAAGCCTGGACATATGGACAATGGTTGCACATGAATACAACCAGTATACAGGAGCGGTCGGCGATATCTACAAGCGAATGTTGTTTATCGTCGCAACCTATAAGTTCAAAATAGGGGAGTTTGGCACCTAAATGCATAATGGAGGTGTGTTTTTTAGATGTGCTAAAGTGCAAAAAAAAGCGCGTATCACGAAGCTGGAGGTGGGCTAGGTTGCACTAAAAGTGTGGATTCTTTCTCCACAATTACAGCACCTGGCAAGGCACCCTTGGGTTTGCGTACAAATTTGCGCTGGGTATACATTACGGCACAGAGATTTTCGGATTTGCCTTTGCTGTGCCAGGCCGCCCAACAAGCTGCTGCTTCAAGTACCGGTTGAGGCACTTTTTTGCCGGCTGAGCGAATTACTACATGCGATCCGCTGTGATTTCGCGCATGCAGCCAGATATCGTCTTTGTGAACCTGCCGCAATAATTCGTCATTCTGCCGGCCGTTTTTACCCATCCAAATCTCCAAACCACTGCGCGTCCAGCGTCGAAAAGGGAATTCTTGAATAGTGATGCTTTTTTCTGCCAGCTTCCGTAAAAGTTTAAGCTGGTTGGTATTTTGAATGGTGAGTAATTTACCCTGTAGCTGCTCAACTTCGAATTGGGTAATACTGAACAGATTTTCAAGTTGTTGCGCTTCTATAAGTTGATTTTTAGCTTTTTGAAAATAACGACTGGCATTTTCAATCACCGATTTTTTAGGGTCGAGTTTAATCGCGACTTGTTTGTCGCTGAGATAATCCTGAACCTCTGCTTTGGCAGCAGCTGGAGCGATTAGATGTGCCGAACTCAGCAATAAGTTACCCCAATGTTCAAAATGACTGTCTTTGGCCAATTGTTTCAACTGATTTTGGTGCTCTTCCCGCTTTTTTAACAGCCTTGCCAAACGATCGGCCAAGGGCTGAATCAAACGTCGCTTTTCTTGTTCAAGTAAGAAATCGGGTAAATACGTCCTAAAAAAGGCATTATAAGCTGCTATTACACTTGAGAATACCTCACCAGGAGTTGTGTTGTCAAAACCAAGTCCAGGTTGCTTCACCGAAGGCAGGAGATGAGCGGGGTGATGTTCCAATAAATCAACAATCGCTTGGGAATCAATTGCCGACTGAACCAATTCTATTGGACGCTTTTTCCACCAAATTGGCTCAGTGTTTATGGCTTCATTTATTACTTCGCTAAAGTCAGTTTCTGGAGTATACAGATTAGCTTCAAATAGATAATCATTTTTTATAATACGTCGGAAGGGGCCAACCAATTTTCCGTTTTCATCGGTCAGCAGTACATTGCCCTGTCGGCCAAAAAAACGCATCCACAGTTGCATTCCGTTATCGAAATTCCAACACAACATTCGCTCACCAGCAATGGCGCTTATACTAAGCAAGGTCGCCCCCCACAGTTGTGTAAATTGTTTTTCGTATTGACGGGGTTTCCCTGCTGTATCCGGCCAAAAACTAAGCAACGTCAGGTCAGTGGCAAAATTTAGTTTGACGGTGTATTCAGCTTCTTCCTTTTCAAAAAGTAATTGTAAATCTTCTCGTTGCGGACTGTAAACAATGCGTAAAACGGCATTTTGAAGTGTAGCATGAAGTTCAGCTCCCAAACGCCGCAAAAGCAGGTAGTGGTTAATCATTGGGCGAACTCCAATACCAAACCGTCATTGGCCAAGGCGATACCCGCCGGTAATTCGGCATTTACCTCTGCATGCAAGCCCAATTGATGGCTAATATGTGTAAAATAGGTCTTTCTTGCCCCAATTCGTTTGGCCAAATCAACGGCTTCTTCTAATGTGAAATGAGAGATATGTGGTTCCCTACGGAGTGCATTTAACACGATAGTATCAGCACCTTTGAGCTTTTCCAATTCTACTTCTGCGATGGCGTTTGCATCGGTGATATAAACAAAATCGCGTATACGAAAGCCGAGTACAGGCAATTTGTAGTGCAGAACTTCAATAGGAAGAATGGGTTCACCTTGTAATTCAAAAGCTTCGTTTTCGAGGAGTAAAAGCTCAATTTGGGGCACTCCTGGATATTTGAAGTCCGTAAAAACATAATGAAACTCTCGGCGCAACGCATCCTGTACTTCAGGTGTTGCGTACATATCCATCGGTTTTTTCTGTAGGAAGTTGAATGCGCGTATATCGTCCATACCCGCAATGTGGTCTTTGTGCGCGTGGGTATATAAAACGGCGTCTAAGCGTTTTACGCCTGCACGAAGCATTTGTTGACGGAAATCAGGCCCGGTGTCAATGACAAAATGAACTTTATCCGTCTGCACCAAAATGGAACTACGCAGCCGGTTATCGCGGGAATCTGTAGAAAGGCAAACAACACAGCCACAACCAATAACGGGTACACCCTGGGAGGTGCCGGTGCCTAAAAAGGTTACTTTCAAAGCTTTAATCCCGTTTGTTGCAACTCCTGATACAATTGACGTGACTCAGGTGGAAGTAGGTCTACTTGTATTTGCATTTGTTGAAGTATTTCGGTGATTGCTTGAATTTTGGCCTCCACCGTGTAAAATTTATTGACCACTACAACCTGTTGTTCTTCTAGTAAACAATGGCCCGACTTAAAATTTCCTTTTTCATACCTCAGCTTCAAACCTGCTTCTTTTAATAGGGTTTCAATTTTTTTGAGGTAAACAGGACTGGTTTTCAACAAGGGGTAACGACTTTAAGTTGGAACAAAAATGAGAAAAAATGGTTAAAGACTTCATAAAGTGGCACAGAGGTTTTCAACCATCGCAGCTGCTTTTTAACTAATTTTAAACGTTTTATTCACACAATGTCGCGCAAAGGAAGAGTATTAGTAGCTATGAGTGGTGGAATCGACAGTACAGTCGCCGCCATTATGCTGCATGACGAAGGTTATGAGGTGGTAGGGATTACCATGAAAACATGGGATTACGCCAGTGCAGGCGGAAGCAAAAAAGAGACCGGCTGTTGTAGCCTTGATTCTATCAATGATGCTCGTCAAATCGCAGTAGAACGCGGTTTTGCCCATATGATTCTAGACATACGCGAAGAATTCGGTGACCATGTTATTGATAATTTTGTAGGTGAATATCTGTCCGGACGCACACCCAATCCTTGCGTCCTATGTAATACACACATCAAGTGGGAAGCCCTTTTGAAACGTGCCGATATGCTCGATTGTGCGTTTATCGCCACGGGACATTACGCATCGGTAGTTGAACAAGATGGTCGTTTTCACATCATACGCGGCATGGATGAGGCTAAAGATCAGTCCTACGTGCTGTGGGGGCTAAGCCAGGAAAGCCTTAAACGAACCCTTTTCCCGATGGGTAAATTTCACAAAACCGACATCAAAAAAATGGCGTTGGATTTGGGTTATACTGCATTGGCTAATAAAAGTGAGAGCTATGAGATTTGTTTCGTACCCGACAACGACTACCGTGGTTTCCTGAAACGGAGGGTGCCAGGTTTAGAAGAAAGGGTAGATGGTGGTATTTTCGTAAACAAGGAAGGCCAACTTTTAGGCAATCACAAAGGATATCCATTTTATACCGTTGGTCAGCGTAAGGGACTCGAAAAGGCTTTTGGAAAACCCATGTTTGTGACCGAAATCCGACCCGAGTCGAATACCGTGGTTTTGGGTGAGCTCGACGATCTCGACCGTAACGGCATGCGGGTAGGCCGCGTAAATCTCCAGAAATACGACAAATTACCCAAAGAAGGTTTAGATGTTATAGCCAAAATCCGCTACAAAGATCCGGGTAGCCCTTGTCGCATCTGGCAAGATGGGGATAAAATAAAAGCAGAGTTTTTCACCATGGTCAAAGCCATTGCACCAGGACAAAGCGCCGTCTTTTACCAAGGAGAGGACGTAGTCGGTGGTGGGTGGATTGAAGCTTCTTATGAAATAAACTAGTGAACATGAAGACTTTAAGCTTGTTATCGATAGTAATTATTCTGCTCCTTGCGGGACATTCAGATGTGAAAGCACAAACGGGAAACCGGCATTGGATCGAGTTTACGGACAAGAACAATAGTCCGTTTAGTCTTTCAAATCCATCCGCGTATTTGTCAGCAAGAGCCATTCAGCGACGTGTCCGACAAAATATTGCGATCGACTCCAGCGATTTACCCGTTAATCCGCACTACATCGATTCTATTTTTAACAAGGGGGCAACCGTGCGCAACCGCTCAAAATGGATGAATGGCGTAACCGTTGAGGCCAGTCTAGCGCAATTGGCTCAAATCCAGGCGCTTCCTTTTGTAAAAAGAAGCAGTCCGAACGGCCGAATTGTCGTGCCAGTCAGTCAGAAAATGCAAGCCACACCTTGGCTACCTAGCGCGCGTACGGCCTTTACACCTGCTCAGTATGGCAATTCATACAACCAAATAGCGCTACACAAAGGGGATGTATTACACAATGCAGGATTCAGGGGAGAAGGCATGCTTATCGCAATTTTCGATGCGGGTTTTACCAATGTGAATACGCTCGCTTGTTTTGATTCATTGCGATTACAAGGTAAAATTAAGGATGCATGGGATTTTGTTGATATGGACAATGATGTCTATGGTTTTGATTCGCATGGCACTTACGTACTTGGCTGTATGGCTGGCTGGATTCCCGGTTCACTCATCGGCACAGCTCCGAAAGCCGATTATATGTTGTACCGAACCGAAAATAATGTTGGTGGTTCGGAATATATTATTGAGGAAGACAATTGGGTAGCAGGAGCCGAAAGGGCGGATAGCGCAGGTGCCGATGTTTTCAATACCTCGTTGAGTTACACTACTTTCGATGATCCTACCATGAACCACAGTTATGCTGACATGGATGGCAATACAACACGTATCACCCAAGGAGCAGATAAAGCAGCCAGTAAAGGAATTATGGTTGTGGTAAGTGCCGGAAATTATGGCGGTGGTGCTTGGCAATACATCGGTGCACCTGCTGATGGGGATAGCGTTCTTGCCGTAGGTGCTATTGATGCGAATGGCGTAAAAGTTGGTTTTAGTTCTATCGGGCCCACATCCGATGGGCGTATTAAACCCAATGTCATGGCCCAAGGTGGTTCGGCGGTAAGTTGTGGATTGCAAAACGGCATTACAACAGTTAGTGGGACTTCCTTTTCTGGGCCTATTATGGCTGGTTTGGTGGCCTGTTTGTGGCAAGCCTACCCAGAAATTACCAATATGCAGCTTTTACAGACGGTTCAGAATGCGAGTAGTATGTCCAATAATCCTAACAATTTGATGGGCTATGGTATACCTGATTTTCAGGCAGCGCGCCAAGCACTATCGGTTAATGAGCTCAATCAGCAAAGCTTTAACATGATGGTTTATCCAAATCCAGTTGATCGGGATTTTGAATTGGCTTTTAGAACTATTCAAACGGGTACTGCAAAAATTACAGTGACCGATGTTCAAGGTAAAATTCTATTAAATGTAGATTACCCTATAACAAAACCAGGTGCGCAGCTGTTAGGTATTCGTTTACCTGAAACCGTAGGTTCTGGCATTTATTTTGTCGGTATCGAACACCAACAGCAACGTAACTACCTGAAATTGTTAAAACCCTGATGAACTTATTGGCATTAAAACGACAAAAACGTGGGTTTATATTCACGTTTTTGTTTTTAGTAGTCTTTTCTATAACCCCATTACTTGCTCAGAAATACACATTAAGCGGCTATATTCGATCCGAATCGGGTGAAACCCTTATTGCCGCAAATCTTTACATCAAAGAGCTCCAAAAGGGAGCAATTGCCAACGAATACGGCTTTTATTCGGTTACGATAGACAAAGGTGTCTATGAAATTCGCGTAAGTTACCTCGGCTTTTCAACGCAATCTATTCAAGTAACCCTCGACAAAAACATCAGTTATAATTTCAAATTAAAGTCATCGGTCATCACACGACAGGAGATTGTCGTGGAAAGCACGCGCCCAGATGAAAACACGAAAGATGTGGGTATGGGAAGAATAGACTTAGATGTAGCTAAAATAAAAACCCTACCTGCTTTGATGGGGGAAGTCGATATTATAAAAGCCATACAACTACTGCCTGGTGTCCAATCTGCCGGAGAAGGGAATACTGGTTTTTATGTGCGTGGAGGTGGTCCTGACCAAAATCTCATCCTACTCGACGAAGCCGTCGTTTACAATGCCGCTCACTTGTTGGGCTTCTTTTCAGTTTTTAATGCAGACGCGATTAACAATGCCACCATTATCAAAGGTGGCGTTCCTGCCAACTATGGAGGCCGGATTTCATCGGTATTGAATATCACTATGAAAGATGGCAGCGACCAAGAGTATATCACCCAAGGGGGTGTAGGCTTGATTGCCTCTCGCTTAACCACGGAAGGACCTTTAGTGAATGGTAAAAGTTCGTTTATACTTTCCGGACGACGTACTTACATCGATGTACTTGCCGAGCCGTTTATCCCGGACGACGCACGTGCCAAAGGAAGTAGTTATTATTTCTACGACTTGAACGCAAAAGCCAATTATCGTATCAGCGATAAAGACCGTATTTATTGGTCAGCGTACTTCGGCCGAGATGTTTTTGTATTTAACAATCAAGAAAGCGGCTTCAAATTCAGCGTTCCTTGGGGGAATGCCACGACTACGCTTCGTTGGAATCACTTATTCAACAGCAAACTTTTCCTGAACACCAGTGTGATTTATAGTGATTTCGACTTTGGCACAAGTGTAGAGCAATCTCAATTTCAGTTTTCGCTTAATTCTGGTGTAAAAAATCTGACGACCAAACTTGATTTCGACTATTACCCGTCTTTACGACACCAAATCAAATTCGGCGGACAACACATCTACCACGTCTTCCAGCCCAGTGTTGTCCAAGCCCGTTCTGGTGAGAATAATTTTGAATTGCCAGGTGTAAAAAATTTGTTTGCCCATGAGTTTGCCTTGTATATAAATGACCAATGGGATATCAGCGATGCATTTCAGGCGAATATCGGTTTGCGTGCCTCCGCCTTTCGACAAGTTGGTCCATACATTTTCGAACGTTATGCCGATCCCAATCTATTTGAGTTAATCGAAAGACGCGAATACAAGAGAGGTGACAGGGTAGCTGACTATGGGGGTTTAGAACCTCGTTTAGGTTTGAGATATTCGCTGAATAGCAAATCATCTATCAAAGCAGGAGTGACCCGTAATTTACAGTACATTCATCTGGCTTCGTCGTCGGGTAATGCCTTGCCTACCGATTTATGGATACCAAGTACCGAAAAAGTGCGGCCACAAATCGGCTGGCAGTATAGTTTAGGCTACTTCCGCAACTTCGACGAAAATATGTGGGAAAGTTCAGTGGAGGTCTATTACAAAACACTCGAAAACCAAATCGATTTCCGTGACGGGGCTGTGAACGGGCTCAATAGTAATATCGAAAATGACCTAGTTTTTGGAACAGGTGAGGCTTATGGTGCTGAATTTTTTCTTAAAAAACGTACAGGAAAGCTGACAGGTTGGGTAGGTTATACGCTCGCCTGGGCTTGGAGACAGTTTCCTGATATTATGGAGGGGAGGCGTTACCCGTATAAATTTGATCGCCGTCATGATATTTCGGTGGTTGCTTCCTACGATTTAGACAAGCGCTGGACGTTCTCTTCAACCTTCGTTTTTGCCACTGGAAACGCATTTACGGTACCCGAGTCCCGTTATTTTATCGAAGGTCGTATCATAGACCAAATCGGCGATCGCAATCAATATCGCTTGGCAAACTACCATCGCATGGACCTTGCAGCTGTTTACACGCCCAAAAAGCAAGGGAAACGTGTGGAAAGCACCTGGACATTTGCTATTTATAATGTCTATAGCCGACTGAATCCCTATTTCATTTATATCGAAAACGAAGGCTCCCTTCAGCAGCAAAGTCTGAATGTCCAAGCCAAACAAGTGTCTTTGTTTCCCATCATCCCTTCAGTAACCTGGAACTTTAAATTTTGATGATACGCCAGTCCATTTTATATCTGTTTTTAGCAGCAAACTTTATATTTCAAGCCTGCGAACGTGACATCACACTCGATTTGCCTGCTCCCAAACCCTTTGTAGTGGTACATGGGCAGATTGAGCCAGATTCATTTGCTGTTGTTAGTTTATCTCGTAATTCACCTTATTTCGATCCAGTTGATCTCGCGACAATTGCGAGCTTGGTAATCAATGGAGCATTGGTTATTGTGAGTGATGGAATCGAACAAGACACCCTTCAACCTACCTTTTATTTTCAGCATTTCACCCTGTTTAATTATCGAGGCACCAAAATAAAAGGGCAATTTGGTAGAACCTACACTTTACGCATTGTAACGGCCAACGAAGAGCTGGAAGCTGTGACAACCATACCTTTGCCGTTGCCACTCGATAGTCTCTGGGTAAAAAGTCGCGCCGACCTGATACGTGAAGCAGGTAACGTAACACCTGCTCCACGGGATGAAGAACTGATAGCCCTCTATTTTAAGTACAGTGATCCACCTGAGCTTGGGAACTTTGTTCGCGCTTTTTCTCGACGCAACGAAGAAACACTTTGGAGCAGTAGCTTCGGCTCTATCTATTCTGATGAATTAATTAATGGCCAATCGGTTGAATTTATACTACAACGTGGCAAGGAAGCCTATTTATTCAACGATTCCTTGACATTTGAAGAGTTCGGTTATTTCGAAAAAGGGGACACCATCTATATAAAGTGGTGTTCCATCGATCGACCACATTATACCTTTTGGAATACACTATCGCAGTCCACAGGAGGTAGTGGTAACCCCTTTGCTACTCCGACCATCGTAGCGACCAACATTCGAGGCATACGCGGAAATGGACTAGGTATTTGGGGGGGTTACGGAACTTCTATTGACACCTTTATTGTTGCTCCATAGTTCTTACTTTCGCATAAGTTTTTTAAGCAAATGAATTCTACTTCCGAACACATTAAATGCCTGATCATAGGTTCAGGCCCAGCAGGATATACTGCTGCCATTTATGCAGCACGCGCTGGATTAAAACCAGTTATGTACCAAGGTCTCCAACCTGGCGGTCAGCTCACCATCACCACCGAGGTTGAAAACTATCCCGGTTATCCTGATGGCACGCAAGGTCCGGAAATGATGGAGGATTTTCGCAAACAAGCAGAAAGAATGGGTAGCGACGTACGTTATGGTCTGGCCACCTCTGTCGATTTCAACGTTCACCCACACAAAGTGGTCATAGATATGGAAAAGGAATTAACAGCCGACTCCGTAATTATTGCTACAGGTGCTTCAGCCAAATGGTTGGGTTTGCCCTCAGAAGAGCGTTTGAACGGCTTTGGCGTATCTGCCTGTGCAGTTTGCGACGGCTTTTTCTTTCGTGGATTAGATGTGGCCATTGTAGGAGGGGGAGATACCGCTGCCGAAGAGGCTACCTATCTTGCCAAACTTTGCAATAAGGTATATATGATTGTGCGCCGTAACGAGTTAAGGGCGAGCAAAGCCATGCAAGATCGCGTATTCCGTACCGAAAACATTGAAATACTGTGGGAAACTGAAACGGATGAAATTTTAGGCGACAATACGGTAGAAGCTGTTCGTGTGAAACACGTTAAAACAGGTGAAAAGCGTGAGCTCGCCGTTAAAGGATTTTTTGTCGCTATTGGACATCAGCCTAACACCGAAGTTTTCAAACCTTATCTCACCATGGACGAGGTAGGATATATCATCACAACACCGGGCACCACCAAAACCAATGTAGCAGGTGTTTTCGCAAGTGGCGACGCCCAAGACAAAATCTACAGACAAGCAGTCACAGCTGCAGGGTCGGGCTGTATGGCAGCGCTCGATGCTGAACGCTGGTTGGGAGACGTTGGATTATAGTAATCTTCGTATTCAAAATTTGAGTCTCCGCTTAAAACGGGGACTTTTTTTTGTAAGATTCAGAGTATCAGCGTTAAAATATTTGGTGAATATGTTTTCAAATGCTACCTTCGTCAGTCTAAAAATAAAGTTACTATCCTCTAGTAACTTTTTGATTGAAGCTATGAAAGCCGCTGAAAACAAAACCTACGCTCAAAATGGCATTGATGCCACCCTCGAAATAATCGGCGGGAAATGGAAGATTCAAATATTGTGGAGTATTCGCAGTAAGGCAAAACGTTTCAGCGAAATCAAAGAAGATGTGAATGGCATAACACAAAAAATGCTAACCCAACAACTCAAGGAGTTTTTGAAAGATGGAATGGCGAGCCGTAAATCTTATCCCGAAATTCCTCCAAGGGTAGAATACAAGCTCACCGACTACGGTAAAACGCTGGTGCCAGTACTCGAAACCCTCAACAAATGGGGTGATTTACATCTTGAACGCCAAGGACAAAAACTGGTAACTAAAAAACTACAGCAGCAGAGCCTTTTTTAGTTTCTTTTGCGTGTTTTACGGCGCGTAGGTGCTAATACATTCAATATTTTCTCCGCAATTTCGGTTCCAAGGCTGGCGCCCATGGCTACACCCATGCCATTCATGCCGGCTGCAGCGTACAAACCAGCTTTAACTTCCTTGCAAATAGGCTTTTGATCAGCCGTAAAGCCCATAATGCCACTCCATTGGTGTTCGATAGTAAACGGCTGACCAGCCAATAGTCGTGTTGCTGCAAAGTCGGTTAAATGGGCCTGTAATTTGTCATTTAAGTCTACTTCGGCTGTGTTTTCTGTTTCAAAATCATGATTTCTGGCACCTCCCAATAACAGCCGATTGCCTACATTCCGGAAATAGTAATACCCACTGTCGTAATGATAATTTCCATGCAGGCGGAGATGGGGGAGTTCGCTAGTCACCAAGATCTGTCCGCGCTTCGGACTGACTTCTATTTCAGGTAGAAGTTTACTTAGAAAGGCATTGTTTGCAAGAAGTACTGTTTTAGCCTGGAATGTGCCAAATTCAGTCATAAAATCCCATTCTGCAGCAGAGTTCGTTTGTAATTCCGTGACTTCAACGCTTGAAACAAGCCGAACCCCTAAATTCTGCGCATATAGTCGCAGGGCGTGATCAAGTGATGCGCTTTGCACTTGACCTTCATAAGCCATTTGTATGGCTGCTGTGAAGCCTGTAAATCCCCAGCGAGCTAACACAGAAGCTGCTGAAGCTTTGAAATAGTCATGCTGAGCAGTGGCTGCTTCAATTATTATGTTTAATTCATTTAACCGGTCTGCTACCACCGATATGGGTTTTGTTGAATCAAAGAGCTCGTACCCAAAAGTGCTACTGTAGCCGATATCTTTTTTGCGGCCCAATTCCAGTAAGCGATCCATGCCTCGATGTTTTCGGACCAATAGATCAAAGACGTGGTCAGGTCCGTGCGCATCTAAGTCGTTAAGTAATTCTGAAGGACTTCCGTAGCAAAGGAAGCCTGCGTTTCTTGTTGTGGCCATAGTGCCTAGTTTGGCCGATTCTATTACCAACACTTTTAATTTGGGTGCTTGCTGTTTTATTGTGATGGCGGCAGCAAGCCCAGTAATACCAGCGCCTACAATGAGTACATCCGTTTGTGAAAAGAGGAGTTGGTATTCCCAAAAGGATGGTTTATACATAGGGTTTGATATTAGACGTTGCTGGTGCAAGATAAGGGAGTATTCTTTTACTCTATTAATCATAATATAAATTATGAGTTAAAAGAGCAAGTAGTAAAACATCTTACTTCCTTAGATGTACGATTCAGGTTTTAGCACAGTTGTAAGGATCCATTGCAAAGAACTATTAAAAGTTGGTATTTGGCTGCTCACAAGCAACAAACACTTTTCATAATTTCAACAAAGCAAATAATAGTCAATCGCTACATACATGGCCCAGACAGAAAATAAATTGACATCGGAAACAACTACAAATTTGCTACTTCTGCTGAAAACCAGATTTGATAAAAATCAAAATAGACATCAAGATATCAAATGGCTAGATGTTCTTACGCGGCTGACAAATAATCCAATCAAACTTTGGTCACTCAACGAGATGGAGATTTCAGGTGGTGAGCCGGATATAGTGGATTTCGATAATAATAGCGGTGAATACCTGTTTTTTGATTGTTGTCTTGAAAGTCCTAAAGGCCGCAGGAGTATTTGTTTCGATCCAGAAGCGCTGGAAGCACGTAAGGAGTACAAACCGAAGCACAGCGCCGCAGGTATGGCTTATGAGATGGGTATCGAAATCCTAGACGAAGCGCAATACCGTCAGTTACAGAAGTACGGTAAATTTGACACTAAAACTTCTAGTTGGATTGCTACTCCAGCCGACATACGGGCACTTGGCGGCGCTTTATTTGCCGATTTTCGGTATGAACACGTGTTCGTCTACCACAATGGTGCTGAATCTTATTACGGTGCGAGGGCTTTTCGGGGTGCTCTGCGCATATAAAACGGCAATACAAACCCACAAAAATTCATCAACTTAATACCAAGTCTCCTTTTACTGCAGCTTGAAGTGAGACCAGTTACACAAAAAAGCACACTTCGGGGCAGCCTTAAAGCCTCAACTAACGGTTTTACTTTTTGCGACCTTCTCTGTATTCCCGATTTAGATCGTTTAATACCTTGGAGGTAATATCGAGACTGTCGTTAGCCCAAATCACATTAGATCCCGGGAAGTACGACACGATATAATCAAAATCATTTTCGCTGGCGATACGATTGAAATAGTCTTGCACTTTGCTGCGGAGCTGCTTATTCAATTTCTCTTCTTCTACAGCAAGCTCTTCGGCAAGCCGATCGCGTAATTGACCCAATCCCTGCTGACGTTGACCAAAACGCTGCTCTAATTCCATGATTTGCTCTTTGCTCATGCTTTGGGCACGACGCTGGGCATCTTCATAGTCTTTTTCGAGCCGCTTCATCTCCCCTTCCAACTCGGCTTCCGAACGGCGGGTTTTGCCTTCTATACCCTTTTTGAGGTTGGTGAAATATTCATACTTCACATAAATACTGTCGGCCCGAATGAAAACCACTTTCAATGGGCGGTTGGAGGTCAATGCCTTTTGTGCTAAGGTGGTATCTTCTATCCAAACATCCTCTTTGGTATTGGTCCCAATGCTAGTTTTTCGACTTTCGCCAGTAAAGTGTAGGATGTATAATACTATAACTGCAATGCACAGCACTACATTTAAAATCAACGAATTACGTGAGCTCACTTGAATAAAATTTACAATGGAATATTGCCATGTTTTTTGCGTGGCAGTTTAACGGATTTGGTCTCAATCATCTTAAAAGCGCGGATGAGCTTACGGCGAGTTTCTTCAGGGCGTATAACTTCATCTATAAAACCTCGGGCAGCGGCGCGGTATGGATTCGCGAATTTTTCGGTGTACTCGTCTACTTTCTCCTGAAATTTGGCAGGCCCATCGGTGGCTGCTGCAATTTCAGCTTTAAAGATAATTTCGGTGGCACCTTTGGGGCCCATTACGGCAATTTCGGCTGATGGCCAAGCAAAGTTCATGTCGGCGCCAATGTGTTTGCTGTTCATGACGTCGTATGCACCGCCATAGGCTTTGCGGGTAATCACCGTGATACGTGGTACTGTAGCCTCACTGAATGCGTAGAGTAGCTTAGCACCATTGGTGATGATAGCATTCCACTCCTGATCGGTACCAGGCAAAAAGCCAGGAACATCTTCCAAAACCAACAAAGGAATATTAAAAGAATCACAACAGCGGATAAAACGTGCAGCCTTTTTAGAGGCATTGATATCCAAAACACCGGCTAAAGAAGCTGGTTGATTGGCAACAATACCGATGCTGCGACCCGCTAATCGAGCAAATCCGACTACGATATTATCTGCATACTCTTTGTGTACCTCGAGAAAACTACCACCATCAATAATTTCTTCGAGGACCTCACGTATATCGTAGGGTTGGTTTGGATTGTCGGGCATGATGGTGGCCAACTTTGGACGCAGCTCCTCTCCTTGGGCCTCGTAAACCATAGAAGGAGCTTCTTCCTCACAGTTTTGCGGCATATAAGAAAGTAGTGCTTTGATATCGTTGAGACAGGCGATTTCATTGGCACAAGCGAAATGGGTTACACCCGATTTACTAGCATGCGTCATCGCACCGCCAAGTTCCTCGCTGGTTACATCTTCATGGGTAACGGTTTTTACCACGTTGGGACCGGTAACGAACATATAACTCGTTTTTTCAACCATCAGGATGAAATCAGTCATAGCCGGCGAATACACCGCGCCGCCTGCACACGGCCCCATGATTGCACTTATTTGTGGAACCACACCCGAAGCCTGAACATTACGATAAAAAATATCGGCATATCCAGCTAGCGAAACTACACCTTCTTGAATACGGGCACCGCCAGAGTCATTAAGACCAACCAACGGCACACCGTTACGCATTGATAAATCCATCACCTTACAGATTTTTTCGGCATGAGTTTCAGACAATGAACCGCCAAAAACCGTAAAATCCTGGGAATACACATAAACAGGACGACCGTTGATGGTGCCGTAACCAGTAACTACGCCATCACCGAGATAATGCTCCCGATCGAGCCCAAAATCTGAGGAACGATGGGTTACTAGCATACCAATCTCTTCGAAACTGCCCATATCAAGCAGGATGTCGAGTCGTTCACGAGCAGTGAGTTTACCCTTGCTGTGTTGAGAATCAATACGTTTTTGACCACCACCCAATTTGGCTTCAGCGATCATATTTTCTAATTGCTGGACTTTCTCGCTCATGTGGGCGAAGTTAAGGAAGCGGACTTGAATTAGGTGAAACTTTGCAAAAATGAAAAAGTGTTTAAGTGCAAATTAAATCCATTTCATTTGGGCACTTCCAGTGCCTGTACCATCTGAAGTTAGTTTTTGTCAGCTTTTTTTCTGTATATCGGAACGACAAATCCAGAGCTAAACATAAAGTCAAATCGACCATAATACAAGGCTAATGGCTGAAAGAACTGTCGAACGGGTATGCCAAACGCGCAAAAATTGTAATGAAAATTTAACGATGCGGTCAACCCCATAAAATAATTTCTTTGCCTGTAGTTCTCGTAACTATCCCAGAAAGGCCGCTCTATCCTTTCATAATGGGACGAACGGTAAAGCTCTTGACCTCCAACCAAGCCAATCACGGGAAATAAAGCCATTTCTTTTCTTCGAAACAAATCATAGCCATAACCCAATGAAAAATTATTGGTAGCTAAGATTTTTGCTGGTTGGGGCTTTCGGGCACCATTCCCGGATAAAAAAATGTCCATTAAGTCATTGTTGTAATTGTATTGAAGCAGTATCCAATGCCGGTCTGATTTAGCCGTCAATCCAATATTGAAACCAACCCTCGTCGTTGAGGCTAACCCTGTTCCTATTTGTAGCTGTAGGATATCAAGCTGATGCGCTTTTTTACTAACCTGAGAATAACTAGCAGTATTACAGATAAATAATAAGGTACATATTAAGATGAATCGTTTCATTTTAGTTGAATTTAGTGTTGGTTACAATTTAAATTGAACATCTATGGTAAACCATATTCAATTACCCTGCTTGGCGTATCAAAACCGGCAATATAGATTTTTCATAAAAGTTGAATTGAAAGGATAAAACGGCAATAAGCCGAAAGAGAACCCTAGTTCAAAACAACCTTCGGGGCTGGGTAGTGGTGATACACCTGCAGGTCGGACGTATGCAATGCGATAAAGAAATATCGCTGCGACCTGCTTTGGAGGGTGTGAAACTTAACATAATACTTGTGCAATACGTATTTTCAAATATACATAAACAATTGATAACTCCGAATCGAGTTTTCGCCATTTGACTTATTGATAGGTGCTCAACTCCTGCCAAAGGATTATTTATTCTTTTGGTCATACCAATTTAAACAGCTACGGTATCCCCTATTGGTCCAAGACAGCCGCCTTGAAACGTTATATTGCTTACTCATTCTCAAAATAAACGCAGCTTAAAAAAGCATCAGAAGTGTATTCGCTGGTCATAAAAATACTTGCGCTACAAATAATTCAATTCTCATAAACAGGCGAAACATATATTTTTGAAAATGAAATAGACCGCCAAAAGTAGTCATCCCATGATTCGTGCAAAAAAGCAGGCTAATCCTTACCTTTATCCCGTTAAAAACATTTGCATGAGCTTATTCGAAAAACACCGCGCTATACTCGATCGTGCCGTTCAGGCCAACCATGAACGCGTATTTTTTGCCCAATATCCCGAAAATCCTAAGGCTTATGCCGAAGATGCCAATGCGGCAGGACTGTTGAAGTTTCAAAACAGCATGAATACCGACTTCAGTGAACTGGAACAAGCCCAGCCCCTACGTTTTGAAGGTGAGGAGATCTCCCCCTATCTTCAAATTGGACTCGGCATTCGTTACCCTGTGTTTGCCGATAAAATCGTAGTAGAGCGCGCCAAAACAGCCTTTCAGAGCTGGCGAAAACTGTCTATCGCCGATCGTTCGGGTTTGTTGATCGAAAGTCTTGAGCGTATGAAAGCACGTTTTTTCGAGATTGCTTACGCAACCATGCATACTACTGGTCAGTCATTTATGATGTCCTTTCAGGCGTCTGGCCCACATGCCGCCGACCGTGCCTTAGAAGCTATTGCCATGGGTTATGAAGAACTGACGCGTTTCCCAGCCGAAACTACTTGGACCAAACCCATGGGTAAATTCGACCTGAGCGTAAAAAAAAGCTGGCGTCCAATTCCAAAAGGTGTAAGTCTGGTAATAGGCTGTTCCACCTTCCCTACTTGGAATACAGTTCCGGGTATGTTTGCAAGTTTGATAACCGGTAATACCGTTATCGTAAAACCCCATCCTAAAGCGATTTTACCGATTGCTATCGTTGTCGCTGAATTGCAAAAGGTACTGATAGAGAACAATATAGACCCGAATACTTGTCAGTTAGCTGTAGATACCAGTAAGTTCCCTATCACCAAAGAATTTGTAGCCCATCCCGATGTTAAACTCATCGATTATACCGGCAATAGTATTTTTGGGAACTGGCTCGAAGCACAAAGTATATTAGGTAAAGAAGTCTTCACCGAAAAAGCTGGGGTAAACTCTGTAATCATCGATAGTTGTGGTGATTTAAAAGCAGTTACCGACAATCTGGCTTTTGCCGTTTCCCTGTATTCCGGGCAAATGTGTACCGCACCCCAAAACTTCTTCATCCCCGAAGGCGGCATTATGACTTCCGAAGGCCACAAAAGTTTTGACGAAGTAGCGGCAGCCTTCGCGGCAGCCATAGAAGGCATAGCTGTTCACCCGAAAATGGGTCCTGGTGTTTTGGCTGCCTTGCAAAACGATCTTACCGCCGATCGTGTGAAAGAAATTGGAAAACTTGATGCTAAAATTTTAGTGGGTTCTCATGCCATTGTAAATGAAGAATTCCCTGAAACCCGTACAGCCTCCCCCGTTTTATTACAGGTAGATGGCAGCCAGGAAAAAATCTTTGAAAAAGAGCTATTTGGTCCAATTGCAATCGTTATCAAAACCAAAAATACCGCTGATTCTATCCGTTTGGCCAAACAACTGGCGCAAAAACACGGCGCTATCAGTTGTGGCGCTTATTGTACGGATGTCGCGTTGATGGAAGATATCGCTGATGAAATGGCGTCGGTATTTGTGCCGGTATCCTTTAATCTCACTGGCCCGATTTATTTAAACCAACATGCTGCTTTCAGTGACTTCCATGTTACTGGCGGCAATCCAGCGGGTAATGCGAGTTTTACAGATCCAAATTACATAAACCGTCGATTTGTATGGGTTGGGCAGCGCTATGCCTGAAATAACATGCTGCTTTGTATGATTTTAGGGCTTTCCATAAACTATGAAAATCTAAGGGCTTTAAAAATCTACGTCCTATCTGAATTCTTATAATAACATTTTCCCCTGGCCAGGGTTATGTATCTTTGTGCCGCAATTTGACCTCATGAGTACCCAGTATATACAGCTTAAAGTTGAAACGATTGTTCGGGAGACACCCGACGCCATTGCCATCTATTTCCGTGACGAAAAAGGAGAGATTCCTAGCTTTTGGCCAGGTCAGTTTTTAACACTCGTCCTCGACATTAATGGAAAGTCTGTGCGTCGCTCTTATTCTGTTTGTACAGCGCCATCGGCTTTGCCGGTAATTGGGGTTTGTGCGAAGCGCGTTGAGGGCGGACTGGTTTCCAATTATTTGCTCCAAAACCTCAATGAAGGTGATTATATATCGGTTATCGAGCCATATGGTCATTTTACGCTAAACAACAAACGTAGTGAGCTGCCCACGCTCGCCCTCATTGGTGCAGGCAGCGGCATAACGCCTTTGATGTCGATTATGAAGGCCGCACTGGAAAAACAAGGTGCTAACAAAGTACATCTTTATTACGGTAACCGTGACCAGAAAAATATCATTTTTAAAGAACAACTAGAGCGTTTGCAAGAAAAGCATAGCGAACGTCTGGTAATTACTCACCTACTCAGCCGCCCTGAAATGGGTTGGTCGGGCATCACATCGCGCATTAAAGCCGAGCTAATGATGCAGCGTTGTAACAGCGATGGACTTTTTGCCGATAAAACGACCAATTATTACATCTGTGGCCCTGAAGCCATGATGCACGATGTTTGCCACATGCTTGAAAGCAACGGCATTGAACAGGACAGACTGCACAAAGAGAGCTTTTTCCATGTTGTGAAACCAACCGAAACCGTGGTAATTAGCAAAGATGCGGAAGATGACGGTACGCGTATTGTACAGCTGAAGTTGGACGGCAAAATGCACGACGTTACTGTTGCCCCAGGAAGATATATACTTGAATCGGCCTTAGAGGCTGGATTAGATCTCCCTTATGCCTGTACCATGGGTGTTTGTGGTATGTGTCGCGCGTTTAAGGTGCAAGGAGAAATGATCATCGAAGACCAGGAAGCAATATCGGACAGAGAGATTAAAGAAGGCTCGTGTTTGACTTGCGTAGGTCGCCCTGTTTCGAAAGATTTGATTATCGATTACGGACGAATGTAGTTTTTGAAGACGGAAGACCCGATTGGTTTCTAAGGTAGCTTACTCTTTAATGGATAGCCTTTTGCTTTTTATTACAGAATGTCCACGGGCGTTGGTCCATTTTTTATCGACTAATGACGTTTTAACCTCGAAAACCCAAGGCTCGATTTGTCTTTTATTGTTAGCGTGTTGCTTTTTTTTACAGAATGTCCGCGGTCGATGATCCATTTTGTTTACTCAGGACGTGGAAAACCGGCATACTTCTTGAGGTTCAGTACCATTTTCAAAAGTCGGCAGTCCGATTCCATAAAGTTGAACCAACAAATTTTAATTCCGCTTGGCGGAGCGAGGACCAGCCGGTTCATTGCGGAGCTAAAGTCGTGACTTGAAGTCGTGGTAACCGAAAGATTTGAGGTGCAAGTAACTTCCATCCTCCTTCCAAATGCCCATATGCGGTAAATTTATTCCGTTAAATGTGGTGGTTTTAACCATGGTGTAATGCATCATATCGTCGAAAATCACTCGATCGCCAATTTGTAAGGGATTGTCAAAACTATAGTCGCCTACGAAATCACCAGCCAAACAAGTCTGACCTCCGAAACGATAAGTAGGTTTGCCGGCAATTGGGTCGGTGGCTCCGTAAATTTTCGGCTTATACGGCATTTCAATGACATCTGGCATATGGGCCGATACCGAACAATCGAGTATAGCCACCTGAATGCCTTTACTGTTAACGATATCGAGCACATTGCTTACCAGATAACCTGTTTGCCAGGCTACCGCGGATCCTGGCTCCAGCATCAATTCTATGTGGGGGTATTTTATTTTGAAGTTTTTGAGGGTACGAATGAGATGATCAACATCATAATCTTCTCGTGTCATAAGATGGCCGCCACCAAGATTGAGCAGTTTTATGTGCGGGAGATATTGCCCAAACAAACTTTCAATATTTTCTAACGTCTGTTCGAGTGCATACGAGTCACTCTCGCAAAGGTTGTGGCTATGCAGAAATTGTATGCCCGCAGGTAGTGTTTTAGGCAAATCTTCAGCGCGTATGCCTAAACGAGAACCGGGTATACAGGGATTGTAGAGGTCGACAGTCACCGTGCTGTATTCCGGATTAATGCGAATACCGGCATGGGCTCGTGGTTTGGCCGCAAACAGTCTGTCACTAAATTTTAGGTATTGACTAACCGAATTGAAGCTGAAATGGTCGGCATATTGTAAAAGTTCGTCAAATTCATCTTCTCGATAAGCAGGACTGTATACATGTGTTTCACCTCCAAATTCTTCAAATCCCAACTTAGCCTCATGCAATGAGCTAGAGGTAGTTCCTTGTAGATATTGTTTAATTAAGGGAAAGGTACTGTACATACTAAAACCTTTTAATGCCAAAACAATCTTAATTCCAGCGTCTTCCTGCACCCTTTTCATCAATTCCAGATTGCGACGAAGCTTTTGTTCGTGCATCAAAAAAAGGGGTGTTGGCAAATTTTCGAAAGGCAATTGCATAATCAGATTTTTGTCAAAAATACGATTCAAAACGAGCTCAGTGAATGATTAAAACTTGTTCATGTGAATTTCAAAAAAATTGATTATTTCATACCAGCGACTATCTTCGAATCGAACAAAACCTTAAACTATGAGAAAACTATTTTCTGTTTTACCGGTGGCATGCCTAATCTTAGGGTTTTCCGCACATGTTGGTGCACAGAGTATTACAATTGGTACGAACCAATTTGCATCCAACTACGCAAGTGGTAGTGGAAATGATTTTGGACCTATGCGTACAAAAGGCTTATCTCCAGCTTCTTCTCGTCACGCCTACATCTATCCTTCGTCCTTGGTATCATTAATCCCCAACAATGCTGCAATTAGCAGCCTTGAATTCAGCCGTGGTGGAACCGTAACCAGTGTCCCAAGTTCTTTAACCCCATTACAGGGTACGCCAAACATGAAAATTTATCTACGAAATGTGAGTATAACCGATTACGGTGCAAATGCCATAAACTGGATATCCAGAGCCAACCAAGCCAAATTGGTATACAATGGAAACCCCGCAGCATTTATTGATTCAACAAATGGCTGGAAAAGAATTATACTCGATTCAGTTTTTAATTATCAAACTGGAAGTAATGTGGAAATGCTCATTGAGTATGTCCAGCTGAACGGTCAAATTGGAGATATTCGTTGGTTCTACAATAGTGATGCGGCCGTACCGCAATATTTGGCTAACACCACCAAATATATATTAACTGACTCTGTTGGTTTCCCAGCAGATAGTCTTACAACGCGTAGTCAACTTCGGAAACCCACAGTTCGTTTTAATTTTCCCTTTAACAACAATGTGGCTGTTGACCGTGTATTTGGCTCTCAATATTTACTTGTAGGTGATACTGTTGTGCCTTCCTTTTATATAAAAAACACAGGTTTATTGCCGCAATCCTTTAGTGTTACACTTCAAGGGCCTGGAGGATATACCAGCACGAAAATGGTAGGAACAATTGCACCTGACTCTTTACATTTTCTAGAATTCGACCCTATTTCTCCTTCTACCCCAGGTAATTTCACCTATAAAGCATTTTCAAATTTAGCCAATGACGAGTTTCGCGGCGATGACACACTTAGTTTAGTTGCAATAGTTGCAAATCCTTTGGCTACAACAGGAATTTTTGATAATGGACCTATAGTTACCGACCCAGTTGGTGGATATAATGGAAATGCGCTAAGTATGCTTAGTCCACCGCTTTCGACTTTAGGTTTAAATGGTACAATTCGCACTGCTGAAAAATTCTGGTTGCCTGATGGTGGAAACTATTTGATTGATTCAATTGGATTCTGGGCATATCAAACTGGTTCTGGTTTTGTTTCAAATTTTACGAGTGTGTTCTTAATGATTTACGATGGTGACCCTTCAGCTGGAGGTCAATCGATTTATGGCGATAGTACCGTAAATGGCTTATTGGATACTTATTTCTCAGGGGTTATGCGTGCAAGCAATTCAACTCCCCTCGATTCTACACGACCAATCATGCGTGTAGTTGGTGAGTTCATGACTCCAACTCAACTCTCAGGAGGTCAAAATTATTGGTTAGTTTGGTCGTTCATCGCCGGCGGCACGGCTTTCTTCCCACCTATCACAGCTCCTGGTATTATATGTTCTGGAGATGCTATCCAGCGTAGCAATACCACATTTGCCTGGACTTTAGGAAATGGCGGTGGCGTGGGCTTCCCAGCTGGTGCACCTTTCCAGATTTACTTCAAACCTGATTTGACTTCTGTTAATGAACTTGATGTCAATGCTGCCAAAGTCGGAAATCCTTATCCAAACCCAGCGAATGGTAAATTCAGCATAAATCTAGAACTGCAGCGTTTTGAAAATATTTCGGTTCATATCACAGATATGCTAGGTCGGCAATTGTTGACACAGCAGTATGGTAATATGCCAGAAGGAAAACATATGCTCGAAGTACCCGCTACTGGCTTATCAAATGGCATGTATTTGGTGCAGATACAATCTGGCAATCAATTGGTTACCCGTAAATTGCAGATTCACTAAGCTGAAAAAATATAACTTGGCTTTACAATTAAGCCCTGCTTGTTACATAGCAGGGCTTTTTTTTTAAGTCTTAAAGCATACGAGCATAAGCTGGGAGGCTATACCATTAACCGTTGCCTTCGACTTCGCTCAGGCGCCGGTTCACTAAAACCATAAGCAACAAAAAAAGCGCAATTCCAAGAATTGCGCTTTTGCTTTAAATTCAGATTTACAACTGATAATCGTTGAATGCCAAAGGTTGGTTTACAGCTTCATGCCAAGGCAAACCATGCTTGGGCAAAGCAGCCATAAATGGATCTGGATCGAAGTCCTCAACATTAAACACCCCTCTTCCACTCCATTTTTTGGTCATAATCATCATGGCACCTATCATAGCTGGTACGCCGGTGGTATAAGAAACGGCCTGGGCCTTAATTTCCTTATAAACAGCTGCGTGATCGCAGTTATTCCACACATAATAGGTTTTTTCCTTGCCATCCTTGATGCCTTTAATTTGGCAGCCGATGGAGGTTTGTCCGCTATACCCTTCTCCTAAAGAAGATGGCTCAGGCAATACGGCCTTTAGAAACTCCAATGGTATAATCTCTTGACCTTGGAATTTAATAGGTTTAATGTTCGTCATACCCACATTCTCAAGCACGCGGAGGTGATTAATGTAGTTCAGCGAAAAGGTCATCCAGAAACGTGCACGTTTAATATTGGGGATGTTTTTCACCAACGACTCCAACTCTTCGTGATATAATAAATACGATTCTTTCGGACCAATGTTTGGATAGTCAACGGGCTGGTGAATGCTTAGCGGCTCAATTTCAATCCATTCTCCCTGCTGCCAATATTTACCTTTTTGGGTAATCTCGCGAATATTAATTTCAGGGTTAAAATTAGTAGCGAAAGCTTTGCCATGCTCACCGGCATTACAATCGATGATATCGAGATAATGAATTTCGTCGAAATGATGTTTGAGGGCGTGGGCCGTGAAAATACCCGATACACCTGGATCAAAACCGCAGCCCAACAATCCAAGTATGCCTGCTTCTTTAAAGCGATCCTGGAAAGCCCACTGCCAGTGGTATTCAAACTTCGCTACGTCTTTTGGCTCGTAATTGGCAGTATCTAGGTAATGAACTTTAGTGCGCAAACAAGCCTCCATGATGGTTAAGTCTTGGTAGGGCAATGCCACATTAATCACTACTTCGGGTTTGAAGTTGGTGATTAGCGCAACCAGTTCTTCTACATTATCGGCATCGACCTGCGCGGTTTTGACGCGGTTACCCCCTACTTCGGCGGCAATTTTATCGCATTTCGACTTGGTACGGCTGGCCAACAGTATGTCGCTGAATACCTCTGGCACCTGTGCACATTTGTGGGTGACTACGGCTCCTACGCCGCCTGCACCAATAATTAGTACTTTTCCCATGGATGATGTTTTTCCTGCTGTTGCGGCAAAACTAGTTGTTTCAACCTAAAGTTTTTGTGAATTTTCGATCGTGTGATTTATAGGCCAAATTAGCCATACGGTATAGAACACGGGCGCCTACATTGGCATCCCAATCGTCTTTTTTACGTGGAGCAACTTCACAAAGGTCGAAGCCAATAATTTTACGCCCACTAGCGGCCACTTGCTCAATCAAATACATGGCTTGCTCAAATTCCATTCCTCCTGGAACCGGCGTACCTGTCCCTGGGCAAAGTTTAGGGTCGAGGCCGTCGATATCGAAGCTGATGTAAACTTTGTCTGGTAAGGCTTTGATGATTTTTTCACAGCTTTTTTGCCAGATCTGACCTTGAAATTGAGCGGTGGCCAGTTCACGATCATAAAACACTTCAACCCTACCTTGACTATCGGCAGCCAACTGGGCTTCCGTTTCGCAATAATCTCTGATACCTACTTGAACAAGTTTACTTATCTGAGGTATTTTGAGCGCATTAAACATAATGGAAGCGTGGGAATAATCAAATCCCTCATACGCGTCACGCAAATCCATGTGAGCATCTATTTGTAAGATGCCAAAATCAGTATTTCGTTCGGCCAATGCATGCATTAAACCCAGAGGCGTACTGTGATCTCCACCAAGTATGCCTACCAATTTGCCCTTTTCGAGATGAAAGGCAGTGGTTGCTTTAACCCAGTCGAACAAAAAACCGCATTTTTCATTGATATCGGCTTGTAAGACTTCCATTTCAGCACGTTCGCTTTCTAGAGATCCGGCTTCAAGCCATTGAATATAACGTTTGCTCTTTTTACGTAAGCCTTTAGATCTTTTCTCCCATTTGCGGTCTATTGCCTCCATCCCAATGCCTATATTCCAGGCTTGGGGTATTTTTGGGTCAAAAAAATCGAGTTGAGGAGATGCTTCCAATATGGCTTTTGGCCCCTTGGCTGTTCCTTCTTGGTACGATACCGTTACATCCCAGGGAACAGGAACTATCACAACACCTGCCGTATCTGGGGTGAAAGGCAGTCCAAAAAGTTGGCCATTTGCCTGTCCTACTCCGTTGGGGTCAAAGTCATGTAATTGCTGCTTCGGCATTTTCATACGTTGAAGCGGAAAAGCATGATGTCGCCATCCTGCACCAAATACGCTTTGCCCTCAATGCTAACCTTACCCACTTCACGACAAGCAGCCCATGAGCCCAATGTAACGAAATCTTGGTAATGGATGACTTCCGCCTTGATGAAGCCTTTTTCGAAGTCGGTATGTATTACGCCGGCAGCTTGCGGCGCCAAAGTGCCTTGATGTATGGTCCACGCACGCACTTCTTGTACACCTGCCGTAAAATAGGTCTGTAATTTGAGTAGTCTGTAGGCCAGTCTGATGAGCTTCTCTACGCCCGACTCGTTAAGTCCGAGGTCTTCTAAAAACGCCTGGCGGTCCTCGAAACTTTCGAGTTCTGCGATGTCCGATTCAATGGCGGCACAAATCACCAATACTTCTGCCCCCTCTTCGGCAGCCATGGCACGCACTTGTTCTACATAGTCGTTCTCCACTTTTAATGCCTTCTCGTCGACATTGCAGACATACATCACCGGTTTTTCGGTCAACAGAAAGAGATCATATGCATGCTCGCGCTCGTCTTCAGTGACAGGCGCGGTACGTGCTGATTTCCCTTGTTCGAGATGGTTTTTATAGCGATGCAGGACGTCAGAGGCAATTTTAGCGTCTTTATCGCCAGTTTTGGCTGCACGTTCTACTTTCTGTAGCTTTTTATCGACCGACTCGAGATCTTTCAGCTGCAATTCTATATCAATGATTTCTTTATCGCTAATTGGATTTACGCGACCATGTACATGGACCACGTTATCGTCCTGAAAACAGCGTAAAACATGGATGATAGCGTCAGTTTCGCGTATATTGCCGAGGAATTTATTCCCAAGACCTTCTCCTTTGCTGGCGCCTTGCACCAAACCGGCTATATCTACAATTTCAATTGTATTCGGTACGATGCGCTCTGGGCTTACCAATTCAGCAAGTTTGTTGAGTCGGGCATCGGGTACCGTAATCACCCCTATGTTGGGCTCAATGGTACAGAAAGGAAAATTCGCCGCTTGCGCTTTGGCGTTTGATAAACAATTAAAAAGTGTCGATTTTCCTACATTAGGTAAGCCGACTATACCACATTTGAGAGCCATATCTTATTAAAACAGCCGCAAAGATAGGCACACAGGACGTATTATCGGCAGGCTATTCAAAAGCGGTTGTCCTCTGCTTCATTCCCCATAAAGAGTGGGAAACTGAACCGGCCGTACAAATAATAGGTACCGGTTAAATAAAAAGGCAAATATTCGGCACAAGCTTCAAAATTCATATGGCGTTTACCGGTTCTAACACTTGAGCCTAACCCAAGACCCACGGTACCCCTCTTTACGATTTCTGGGTCGGCCATAATACGTGCAAAACCCGTGTAAGGATGAATGTAGATGAAACGGTAGGGATATGCTTTCATCCCAAAATTGAAAACCACTGTATTGGCCTCTGTGTTATACTTTGTGTAGGTCGCAGTGATATTGGCAAACAGCCAACTGTTTACGTTTAAATCGGCCGAAAGATGCATTCCAAAACCCTGACTGGTGGCCCTTTCCATATAATTCGCCGAACCGGCATTTATACCTAGGCTTAAAAAATCAGCACGACGTGGCTGTGCTGTGCCTGCAACCGCCAACAAACTTAAAATTATGAGCAAAAACCAACGCATATTTTTTCTATTCAGACTACAAAAATAGAAGGGAGAACGAAAGCACGCTGATTTTCTATACACGGAGACCAAACTAAAAGTAAAAACAAGGCTGATATCATGAATTAACGTTAAGATTAAATATTAGGGCCACAGGAACTTAATTTTCGCAACTTCACTTTTGAATATTCCATTCATTTTATGCATTTACTATACAATTACCTTAAAGGCTATTGGAAGCTAGTCATACTCGCCCTCATACTCGCTGCTATAAATCAAATTTTCTCATTACTTGATCCTTGGATTTTCCAAAAAGTCATTGACCAATACGTCATTACCAAAGAGAAAAACTTATTGGTAAACCTTACCTCAGAGGATTTTATCAAAGGTGCGGGCTTACTTATACTTGCAGCCATGGGCGTGGCTATGATAAGTCGAATCGCAAAAAACTTCCAAGACTATTATGTCAATGTAATTACCCAAAAGTTGGGCGCACAAATGTATTCTGATGGACTAAGCCATTCCCTTGACTTGCCTTATCAGGTTTTTGAAGACCAACGTAGTGGCGAAACCCTTGGTATTCTCCAGAAAGTGAGAAGTGACGTTGAAAAATTGGTTTCAGCCTTAATAAACATACTTTTCACCTCTGTGGTTGGTATTGGCTTTGTAATGGTATATGCCTACAATGTGTATTGGGCGATTGCTCCAGTTTATTTTGCAGCTGTACCCATACTCGCCATTCTCAGCTCGGTGTTGAGTAAAAGAATCAAAAAAATCCAAAAAAGTATCGTTGGGGAAACCACAGCACTTGCAGGGTCAACTACTGAGTCTTTGCGAAATATTGAGTTGGTGAAAAGCTTAGGATTGGCGCAACAAGAAACAAAACGATTAAATAGCATTACTGACAAAATCCTCGGCTTAGAACTGCGCAAAGTAAAATTCATCCGGAGCCTTTCCTTCATCCAAGGCACTTTTGTGAACCTAATGCGCAACGGTATTCTAATGATGATGCTGTATTTAATTTTTGCTGATAAGATTTCTGTTGGACAGTTTTTCTCGCTTTTCATTTACAGCTTTTTCATCTTCGGTCCATTACAAGAGTTAGGTAACATTATTAACACATATCGTGAAGCAGAGGTATCGCTCAGTAATTTTGAAAAGATACTCAGTACCCCTAAAGAAGAAAAGCCAACGCAACCCAAACAAATAGGTGAGCTTGGTTCCTTACATTTTGACAACGTAAGTTTTCAGCACCAGTCTGCTCGCATGCCCGCGCTTGAAAATATTAGTTTTGATGTAAGCTTAGGTGAGACTATCGCCTTTGTAGGTCCTTCCGGGTCGGGCAAAACCACTTTGGTGAAATTATTGGTAGGGCTATATAAAACTGGAAGTGGTGAGGTGTATTATAATAAAACCGCTGCCAGAGACATTGACCTAGATGAACTGCGCAAAAACATCGGATTTGTAACCCAAGACACCCAATTGTTTGCTGGAAGCATACGTGAGAACCTCCTTTTTGCTGCCCCATGGGCAACCGATGAAGCTTGTTTAGACGTACTTGAAAAAGCAGCATGTCACAACTTGATGGCACGCGCTGATAAAGGTCTTGATTCGGTAATTGGCGAAGGGGGTGTAAAAGTCTCTGGAGGCGAAAAACAACGGTTGTCGATTGCAAGGGCATTGTTGCGCCAGCCACGTTTGATGGTATTTGACGAAGCTACCTCTTCCTTAGATTCTATAACCGAGGAAGAAATTAGTAAAACGATACGCTCATTATCTAATAATGAGCATCACATCACCGTGCTTATCGCCCATCGATTAAGTACCGTCATGCACGCCGACCGTATCTATGTACTCGAAAAGGGAAAATTAATTGAGACCGGCAAACATGCCGACTTAATCGAGCAAAAAGGGCTGTATTATGCCATGTGGCGTCAGCAGATTGGTGAACGCAAGGATACTTTGGCCACGGCCTAATTCGAAAGTGAGCCCAACCTAAAACAACCCGCTGATGTTCCCTTCATCGTCAATGTCGATGTTTTCGGCGGCTGGGACATTTGGTAAACCGGGCATGCGCATTATTTCGCCAGCAATGGGTACGACAAAACCAGCTCCCGCTGCAAATTCTACTTCGCGAATAGTGATGCTGAATGCTTCAGGCGCGCCGAGTACTTTGGCATTGTCGGAGAAGGAATATTGAGTTTTGGCAATGCACACTGGAAAATGACCGAAGCCAAGCTTTTCAATCAATTTGATATCTGCCAATGCTTTCGGTTGAAAAATAACTTCCTTGGCCCGATAAATTTCCTGTGCAATGGCCCTGATTTTATCAGCAATGGGCATTTCGTCTGGATAAAGAAAACGGTGGGCGTCATTTTGTTTGTCACATTGCTCCACAACTAAATGGGCCAATTTTTCAGCGCCTTCGCCTCCTTTGGCCCAAACTTCAACAATAGCTACTTTGTAACCCTTCTGTTCGCACATAGCCACAACTTTCGATAATTCTTGTTCGGTATCACTTGGGAAGCGGTTGATGGCAATAATTGGCTGCAATCCGAATTGCTGAACATTTTCGGCATGACGCTTTAGGTTTACAAAACCGGCATGCAAGGCGCTGTTATCTTCTTGATTTATTTCTTTTAAACTTTTACCCCCGTGGTATTTGAGCGCACGTATCGTTGCAACCAGTACCACTACTTTTGGAGAGATGCCTCCTGCTCTGCACTTGAGATCGAGGAATTTCTCACCTCCCAAATCAAAGGCAAAACCAGCTTCGGTAACCACGTAGGGCCGTAAAGACATTGCCATTTTTGTGGCCAACAAGGTATTTGTACCTTGGGCAATATTGGCGAAAGGACCACCATGTATAATCACAGGGTTGGCTGCAAGTGTTTGTACAAGATTAGGTTTAATCGCTTCTTTAAGTAACGCAGCCATGGCACCTTCGGCTTTTAAATCACGTGCAAATACCGGTTGACCGTCAAAACTTTTGCCTACGTATATATTGCCCAAACGGCGCTTCAGATCACTAATGCCTGTGCAAAAGCACAATATGGCCATCACTTCGGAGGCAGCAGTGATGTCAAAACCACTTTCGCGCATAAAACCGTTAGAAGTACCTCCCATGCCAACAATAATCTGGCGTAGCGCCCGGTCATTAACGTCAAAAACACGTTTCCAGCGCACGCTTCTCGGATCAATATGAACATGTGGATCTTTGGCTTGAATGGCATTATCGATGAGAGCAGCCAGTAGATTATTGGCTTTTTCAATCGCTGAAAAGTCACCCGTAAAATGCAAATTGATGTCCTCCATGGGCAATATCTGGGCATAACCACCTCCAGTAGCACCACCTTTCATTCCAAATACAGGGCCCATTGATGGTTCTCGGAGTGCCGCTATAGCAGAAGCTCCAATACGATTCAAAGCGTCTGCTAAACCAATACTGACTGTCGTTTTCCCCTCTCCAGCCGGCGTCGGCGTCATGGCCGAAACCAAGATGAGCTTCGACTGAGCTACCTTGGCTTCATCAATGAGATGCAGGGGTAATTTTGCTTTATCGTGGCCATAAGGCAATAAATCTGTAGGTGCTAGATTGAGTTTATGCGCTATATTTTGTATTGGTTCGGCAGTAAACTGGCGGGCAATTTCCAAATCGGTAGGCATGGGGTAATTTTAAGTACAAACGAAATTCGGACAAAAAGGACTATTTTTAATCAAAAATCTTCAAAATGAAAAAAGCAAGATTTGCAGTGCTCCTTTTAGGTTGTGGCGTTTACGATGGCAGCAAAATACATGAAGCCGTACTTACCCTATTGGCTATCGCCGAATCAGGTTCGCGCTATCAATGTATCGCCTAATAAAAGTCAGTAGCACACCATTAATCACCTCAATGGCGAAGTAGAACAACACAACCGCAATGTGCTGCAGGAATCAGCGCACATGGCCGGAGGAGAAATTATAGCACTACGCAGCATAAGTCATCTTGATTTTAATGCTTTACTATTACCTGGTGGATTTGGTGCTGCTAAAAATCTCAATCATTGGGCCGTTAATGGTCCGGATGGCGCCATCGACCATGAGGTAAAGGCGCGCATCCTTGATTTCATTGCAGCCAAAAAACCTATAGGTGCCATGTGTATGGGGCCGACGGTGGTTGCCAAGGCACTAGAAGGTAGTGAGTTCAGTGTTCAAATGACCGTTGGCTCAACAACAGCGCCTTCTCCCTACGAGATAAGCGCAATTAGCGCAGGAATGGAGAACTTACGTGCTCACGCTGTAATGTGCTTAAAACTGAAATTGCGATTGATTCTGCACTTAAAATTGTTACTGCTCTCTGCTATGATGATGGAAGCCGGCATAACAGATGTATGGCTTAATACGCAGGCTTTGGTTAGCGTTGTACTCGAACTTATTAGCTAGACGAATGTGCCATTCGTTTGGCGTAACGTAAAAACAGCGGATAGAGCG
>Ga0105055_10000582_pt1 | contig 57198 bp, 31 predicted proteins | sample BON03_FD_78090 | JGI IMG/M metagenome (GOLD analysis project Ga0105055, IMG submission 78090) | Freshwater microbial communities from Lake Bonney liftoff mats and glacier meltwater in Antarctica - BON-03 | ecosystem: Environmental > Aquatic > Freshwater > Ice > Glacier meltwater | place: Lake... | reverse complement strand
GGGGGGGGGGGGGGGGGGTGGGGGGGGGGGGGGGGGGGGGGGGGGGGGGGGGGGGGGGGGGCGGATGCGATCGTGTGGCGGGGTGTTCCGCCGTGGCGGTCCGCCGTGGCAGGAGGCGAGCGCGCGCCGAGGCGATGGGGTTGGGAGGAATGAACGAGCGATGCGAGTAGTACGGCGGCGAGTGTGATTCGACGACAATGCGAATGTGGTAGGCAGATGCGTTTGCCAAAGCTCAAGGGGTCTCTCGTCGCCAAAACTGGCGTGCACGCCGACGCGGCCGCCGAGCGCCGAGGGCAACATCGCCGCCGCCGCTGCCTCTCTCTCGTCTCTCTCGTCAGGTGCTCTGCTCCCTATACCTGCTCCTCGATGCTCACCCGAGCCCTCTGTCAGACTTGGCTCGCGCTCTTTCCCGCTAAACACAACCCCCTGGAAACCCCAATCCCTCGACCAAAAAATCACGAACGAATTTGAACCTCGACAGTTGACGATCCCTCCGAAACACCCGTCGTCGACACCATCATGCCGCGCGCGTCGACCCGCGGCACCGGCGGCGCCAGCGCCAGCCGCCGCCTCGCGGCGCTGCTCCTCGTCGCCGTCGCCGCCGCCCCCTTCGCCGCCGCCGCCGCCGCCGAGCAACAGCAACAGCAGCGGGTCGGCCTGTCGACCCAAACCGCCGCGCCTGGCGTGATTACCCGCGAACTGCCCTCGATTGATAGCTACGCCTCGTTGAGCACGCAACAGCTGCGCGACTCGTTCCTCATCGAAAAGGTGTTTGCGCCCAACGAGATCCTCCTGACGTACACGACGTCGACGCTCGACCGCCTGATCCTGGGCGGGGCGGTGCCGACGCGCGGGCGGCCGCTCACCCTGTCGCTCGGCAACGGCACCGGCGCCGGCGCTGGCGGCGTCGGGCAGGCGGTGCTCGACCGCCGCGAGCTGGCCGTGTTCAACATCGGCCCGGGCGCGGCGACGGTCACCCTGGACGGCGACCAGGAGTTTGAGCTCGGGGCCAAGGACGTTCTGTACGTGCCCTTCGGCACGCAGGAGGTCGTCATGGCGGCGGCGGCGGCGGCGGCGGCCGGCGACGAGGGCGGCGCGGCGGCGGCCCCGCCGCCGCGGCTCTTCCTCGCCTCGGCGCCGTGCCGGACGGCCTTCCCGGCCGCCGTCGCCACGCCCGCCACGGCCAAGACCGTCAAGCTGGGCGCGGCGGAGACGGCCAACGCGCGCGCCTGGCGCCAGATGATCGCCCCGGGCGTCGGGCCCTCGAGCTGCCAGCTGATGGTCGGCGTCACCGAGCTGGCGCCCGGCAGCGTCCTCAACACCATGCCCATGCACCGCCACCTCCGCCGCTCCGAGGCCTACCTCTACTTCGACCTGGCGCCCGAGCAGCGCGTCTTCCACATGCTGGGGACGCCGCAGGAGACGCGGCACGTGGTGGTGGCGGACGGGCAGGCCGCGCTGTGGCCGTCGTGGAGCGTGCACGCGGGCGCGGGCACGTCGAGCTACAGCTTCGTGTGGGTGATGGCCGGGGAGAACCAGTCGTTCGCGGACATGGAGGTGGTGCCGACGGCGAGCCTGATGTGAGCGTTTCGGAGGTTTTGGACGAATACTATGATTTGTAATACGGCCGCCGCTTTCCTGTCGTCTCTGTCGGCGTCTGTCGGCGAGTCTCGGCGACGATCGAATGCAAAACTCGAACAGCAAGGTGCTCGCGCCGACCCCCTTTGTCCGCGCCTACCCTCTGCCTCAAACTTGCTCCACTGTCATTCTGATCCCGAACGCTCCGGCGCGATCGAACTAGACAACACCCCCACGCACATCAACTTTTTGCAACACTCCTCTCCCCCCCTCCTCGAAAACCAGTCCCCGCTCTCTCTCCGATCCGCCACAAACAACCCGCGTGTAGAAACGCATATCGTCATGCCGCGCGCGCCATCTGCGGCCGCCTTACTGGCCCTGCTCGCGGCCGCGAGCCTCGCCGCCTCGACCGCCGCCGCCGCCGCCGACGACCGACCGGCGTGCGCCGCGACCGTCGGCGTCTCGGACCAGACCGCCGGGCCAGAGGCATAACAACGAGGGAGCTCCCCTCGATCGACTCGTACCGCCACCTTGGCACGCAGCAGCTGCGCGACTCCTTCCTGGTGGAGGAGGTGTTCGTCCCGGGAGAGATCACGCTGACGTACGTCCCGAGCCTCGACCGGCGCATCTTTGGCGGCGCCGTGCCGCTTTTCGGCAAAGGGCCGCTCGTGCTCGACGCGTCCGAAGGGGGGGCCGGCGGCAGCGCGTCGGAGCGCGATCGCGCGCGCGCCGTGCTCTCGCGCCGCGAGGTGGTCGTCTTCAACATCGGGCCGGGCACGGCGCGCGTGACGATTGAGGAGGGGGGGGCAGGGCCCGCCGCCGCCGCCGCCGCCGACCCGAGCGCGCCCTCGTCGTCCTCGTCCTCGTCCTCGTCCTCGTCCTCGTCAGCATCGCCACTGTCCTCGTCGTCGTTCCTCGTCCCCCCGAAGCAGCTGGTCTACGTCCCTTCGAACACCGCGCGCCTGAGCCTCGAGACGGTCGCGCCGGCCGGCAGAGCCGCCCTCGACGGCCCGGACGCCCTCCCAGCCGCCCGCCTCTTCCTGGCGTCGGCCCCGTGCGCCGTGCGCCACCCGCCGGGGCTGTCGGACGGCGCGCGCGACCGCGTGGCCATCGGCGCGCCCGCGCAGGCCAACCGCCGGACGGTCCGGCACATGGTGGTGCCGCGCACGGGGCTGGCGTCGTGCCAGCTGATGGTGGGGCTGACGGAGCTGGACGAGGGAGCCGTGTGGAACACCATGCCGCCCGCCCACCGGCACTTAAGGCGGGCGGACTGCTATCTCTATTTCGACGTCGGCGGCGGAGCTTCGGCCCCGCCCGCGCCCCCGCCCCTGCTGCCCTCCGCGGAAGAGCCAGGGCGGGCGCGCGACGCACGAGCGCAGGCGCAAGCGCAGGGGCAAGCGCAAGCGCAAGCGCAGGCGCAAGCGCAAGCGCAAGCGCAACAAGCGCAACAAGCGCAACAAGCGCAACAAGCGCAACAAGCGCGAGCGCAGGCGCCGCCGCCGGGCCGCGCCGCGATCATGCACCTGGTCGGCGAGCCGCGCGAGACGCGCCACGTGATGCTCGGCGAGGGGCAGCTGGCGCTCAACCCGCCGTGGAGCGTGCACACCGGCGTGGGCCTGGGCGGCCGGTACAGCTTCGTGTGGGTGAGCGCGGGCGAGAACCAGAACGGGTCGGACTTTGAGGCCTACCCGCCGGCGACGCTGATGTAAGGAGAGACGATATGTTGGATTCGGGAGAGCGCGCGGCGCGCGGTCGCCCGCGTCGCGCGCTTGCCGGGCGACGAGCGGGGCGACGAGCGGGGCGACCTCCAACCTTTAAACGCGCCCCCGCCGCCTGGCACGAGTTCTTTCCCGTCCGCTCTCTCTCTTTGCTCTTGCTGTGACTCGCTCTCTCTCTCTCGCGTTCTTGTTCAACCCATCGCGCGGAAACGCATCGAAACAGCAGACCCCCCCCTTTCGGAACAACCCGCGCCTTCTCCTTGGTCTCCACCACAACGATGCAGCCCGCCATCGTCGACATCCCCGCCGGAAGCGACTTCCCGCTCGAGAACCTGCCCTACGGCGCGGTCGTCGCCGCCCACCCCTCGCGCGCGTCGCCGTCGTCCTCGTCGTCGTCGTCGCCGCTGCCGCTCTGGCCGCCGTCGCGCCCGCACCTTGCCGTCGCGCTGGGAGACACGGCCGTCGACCTGTTTGCTCTGGCCGAGCACGGCTTCCTCGGCACGTCCCCAATCCTCAGCCGCCACCGCGACGTCTTCCTGCAGCCCACGCTCAACGCGTTCCTGGAGCTGGGCCCGGATGCCTGGGCCGAGGCGCGCGCGTGCCTGTCGCGCCTGCTGTCGGCGCGGGAGGGCGCGCTGCGCGACGCGCCAAGGGCCGTGCGAGAGGCCGTGCTGCTGCCGCGGCCCGGCGCGGCAATCAACGCCGGCGGCGCCCCGCCCTCCTCCCCCCCCTTCAGCAGCGCCCTTCCGCTCGCCGTGGGCGACTACACCGACTTTTACGCGTCGCGCCACCACGCCTCGCGCGTCGGGGCCATGTTCCGCGGCCCGGGCCAGGAGCTGCAGCCCAACTGGCCGCGCCTGCCCGTGGGGTACCACGGGCGCGCGTCGTCCGTGGTGATCTCTGGCGAGGGCGTCCGGCGGCCGTGGGGGCAGATCCTGCCGCCGCCGCCGCCGCCGCCGGCCGCCGCCGTTCCCGCCGCGGGCGCCGCCGTTTCCGCCACCGCCGCCGCCGGCCCGCCGCCCCCCGCGCCCGAGCCCTCCTTCTCCCCGTCCCGCGCGGTCGACTACGAGCTCGAGGTCGCCGCCGTGGTCGGCCTCGGCACCGCCCTCGGCGGTCCCGGAATACGCGCCCGCGACGCCCTGACCGACGGCCACCTGTTCGGCCTGGTGCTGATGAACGACTGGTCGGCGCGCGACGTCCAAAGGTGGGAGGGAACGCCGCTCGGACCGTTTTGCGGCAAGAACTGGGCGACGCAGGTCTCCCCCTGGGTGGTGACGGCCGAGGCGCTCGAGCCGTACCGGCTGGACCTGCCGAGGCAGACGGAGCCCGAGGCGCTGGCGTACCTGACGGACGAAGGGGCGCCGGGGGAGGGGGAGGGGGAGGAGGAGAGGGAGGGCGGGCGGGACGGCGAGCGGGCGACGGCGGCCGCCGAAAACCACCGGGCGCCGCTCCGCGCCGGCGCGCTCGCCTCCTACGACCTGTCGCTTCGGGCCGACCTGCTCCCCTCAGGCGCCCGCGCCCCCACCCGCCTGTGCGACAGCAACCTGCGGCACCTCTACTGGAGCTTCCCCCAGATGGCCGCGCACCACACGGCGGGCGGGTGCAACCTGCGCCCGGGCGACCTGCTCGGATCGGGCACGGTCAGCGGCCCGGGCGGGGGCGACGAGGGCGGCGGCGACGGCGGCGGCGGCGGCGGCGGGCTGGGCGCCGCTGCCTGCTTGCTCGAGGCGACGCGCAACGGCGCGCTGCCTTTTTGTCTAGAGGACCCGGGGTCCCTGGGCATGAAGGAGCGGCGGTACCTGCAGGACGGGGACGAGGTGGTGATCACGGGATGGTGCGGCGGCGGCGGGGGCGGCGGTCGGGGGGACGGCGGCGGCGGCGGCGGCAGCGGCGGCGCCCTGCCGCGCATCGGGTTTGGCGAGTGCCGCGGGCGGCTGCTGCCGGCGCTCCGGCGGCGGCGCGGCACGTAGGACAAACGAGAAAACGGCCGCATCTTTGGCGCCCTTCTAGAATCCCTCTGCTCGCATCCATCACAGGTATGGTTACAACGGCAGTGAGGTTTCCGGCGGCGCTACCGGCGCGCGCGCGCCGCACCAAAACACCCGCAGTTCCCCTCTCAGGGCGCAGACGTGTTTCCGACGTCCAAAAAAAAAGACAACGCGCGCACGCAACAAAACTTCCTCATACACTCCCCGCTCCTGCTTCTCTTTTTTGACACGCACCCCGTCCTCTTTTTTCAAAAGTCCGGGCACGCCGCCCCCCCGCCGCCCGCCAGCGACCGCAGCACGCGGTCCGAGCAGTAGCCCGGCACCCCCCCTTGGGCCCTGGCCTCCTCGGCCGCCAGCTCGTCGTCCGCCTTGAGGTCCTGCAGCGAGCTCGCGCGCGCGCCGAACAGCACGCCCCCGTCCGACGTGGCGCGGCCCGCCCGGCGGCGCATCTGCTCGGTGCCCGGGCGGGCGGCCGAGCGGCCGTACATGCCGTCGCTGTCGGTGCCGGCCTTGATGAGCGCCGAAAGCACGACCGCGCAGCCGAGCAGGAGCGCGCCGCACCCGAGGAGCGTGCGCTTGAGCTTCGCGAGCGTCGGCCGCACCTCGTAGGCGCCCAGCAGGCGGTCGCGCGCCAGCACGGGCGGCGGCTTGACGAACGTCTGGCCGTCGTACCACCCGCTCTCCTCGTAGGGATAGGCGGCCGAGAGCAGCCGTCCGCCGACGTAGCTCCACCCCAGATAAACGCGGGCGGCGGCGGCGGCCACGACCACCAGGCTGCCCACGGATCCCGACAGCGCAAAGGCCAGGGGATCGACGGCCGGGTCGAACGTCTGGTAGGCCACGGGCCCGCCGATGAAGGCGAAAAAGAAGGCGAAGATGGACGCCAGGCGCCGGGCGTAGGCGCTCTCGTCAAGCGTGGCCCACGCGTAGAGCGATCCGTTTTTCAGCTGCTGCAGCTCGACGTGCGGGCGCTGCTCGACGGGCACGGCGGCCTCGAGGGCGGGGTCGAGGCCTCCACCGGAACCGGGGGTCCCGCCGGCCAGGGCGCGGAGGCCCGGGAGGTCGCTGCCGTTGTTGCCACTGCTGCTTCCGGGCACGGCCGAGGCGCGGAGGCGGCGGCGGAGCGGCGGCGGCACGCGCGCGGCGTCGACGCCGGCCACACGCCGCCGGCGGGCGGTGGTGAGCGCTGGCGGCGCCTGGCTGGTGCTGGTGCTGCTGGTGCTGCTGCTTGTGGTGCCGCTCGTCGACGCGCCTCCCGGTGGGCACCACCGCGACTGCATGCCCGCTTGCTTGCTTGCTGCTGCTGCTGCTGCTGCTGTGTGGCGTTTGAGAGCTCCCTCTCTAGTGCCCCCCCCGCAGGCGTTGGTGCTTTCCAATTGGGGCGCGCGGCGCCGATAGAGAGACAGGTAAGAACGAGAACGGCGCGCGCAGGTGAGAGTGCGTGAAGGCGGTGCGTGGGGTCGGGTGCTTGGGCGCAACTGGACGCTCTCCCTCTCTTCTTCCTCTTCTTCTTCTTCAAGCCCCCTCTCTCTCCTCCCCCTCTCATCAGTTCGAAGAGAGGATTCTCACAATCCTGTGAAGCGCCGCCTCTTCCTCCCGAGCCCCTGCTCGCACTCACCGTACTCACGCCAACTCGATCGGCATGGCCCCGCCCACCGCCACCGCGGCGTCGTCCGTGATCGAGCTGAAAGACGGTGCGGTATTCAGTTTACGTCCCCGGCGGCGGCGGCGGCGGCGACAGACGAAAGAGCGCCACGCCAACGCCGACGCCAACGCCAACGCCCTCCTCCTTCCCCTTACCCTCACCAAAAACAACCCCCTCCGAAACACAAACTCAGCCCTACGCGACCAGCTCGAGCGCACGGGCGCCTGGTCCAAGCTGCAGGCTCGCGTGCGCGCCGAGGTCTATGGAGGGATCGGCAGGCCGCCAGCGCCGGCCCGCGCCGCCGCCGCCGACGACGCCGCCGACGACGCCGACGACGAAGCAGACGACGCCGAAAGAGACGGCGAGACCCTTCTGATCAACGAGCTGATCCGCGAGTACCTGCTCTTTTCCGGCCTGCGAGACACGCTGAGCGTCTTCCTGCCGGAGAGCGGCTCGAGCCCCGTGCGACCGTTTGGTCGCGGGCACCTGGAGGAGCGCACGGGGGCGGGGGGTGCCGGAGCGGGCGGCGGCGGCGGCAGGGGCGGCCAGGCCGGCGCCGGCGCCGGCGCCGCCCGCGCGGCGCGGCTGCCGCTGCTGTACTCGATCGTGGCGCAGGCGAGGAGGGCGGCGGCGGTGGCGGGGGAGTTACAATGAGGCGGGAGGGGGGCAAACAATGCTGAGGAGGGACGGCCAAAAGACAGAGGAGGAGGGGGGGGGGGGGAGGGGGGGCGCGCGTGCGTTGATGGCGGCGGATGTGACGAGGGCCGTCGGCAAAGGGAAGGGGAAGGCAAGAGGCCAACAAACCGACGTCGCCGCCGCCGCCGCCGCCGGGGTGTGATTTGTGGTGGTTTGCTCTGTCCAGCTCGTGGGAACAGTTCTGTCGAAAAGCAAGAAACACAAAGGACTCTGTCTCCCTCTCCCTCAGCCGCCCAAGGAGCGCCCGCCGCGCTGGGAGCCCGCGGCCGCCCCGGCCGGCACGCCGCCGCCGCCGCCGCCTCCGCCGCCGCCCCCGCGCTGCTGCTGCTGCTGCCCGCCCCCACGCCGCGGCACGCTCAGCCGCGCGCGGATGAGCTCGTCCTCCTCGGCGGAAACGGGCCTGCGCACCGCCCAAGGGTGGTTATCCGGCAGCTCCACCTCGTCTAGGTCCATCCCGCCGCCGCCGCCGCCGCCGCCGCCGCCGCGGTCGCCGCCGCGGTCGCGCGCGCGCCGGGCGCGCGCGGCGGCGACGGCCTCGTCCGACAGCTCGCCGATGTGGGCGGTGTCGATCTCGCGCATCATGTCTGTGTGTTGTTTTTATGGTTTGGTTGGGGGGTGTGTGGTTCATGGGAATGAGCCGTGCGTTTTGCCGTGTATGTTTTAAGAAGCGGGAAAGAGGGCGGGCGGCGGTGGCGTGCGCATCCCACGCCCCACACTCAAAAACCACTCACCCTCTTGCTCGCGGTTCATGAGCTTGCGCACGACCATGGCCACGCCGGCCGCCGCGACCAGGGCCACGGGCACGAGCAGCACGTTGAACGCGCCTCCGCCGCCGCCCGCGCCGCCGCCACCTGCCAGCGCCGCGCCGTCGCCCGCGGGCATCGTCGCCGTCGTCGTCGTCGCCGACAGCGCGCCACCACCGTCGACGGCCATGATGGCGGCGGGCGCGGCGCCTACGGCCGAGGCGGCGCCGGCGGATGCGGCGGCAGCGGCCTCGGCGGGAGGGGCAGAGCGCCGCGAGGCGGCGGCGCGCAGGCCGGCGGCGGCGAGGGGTGACCTGGCGGCGGCGGCGGCGACGCGGGCCGGGAAGAGGGCGCACGACGCCAGCGCGGCGGCAGCCGGTGGTGCTCCCGCTGCCGATGGTGCTGATGGTGCGTCGCATGGCCGCATGCGGGCGCTGGTCGTCGCGGCGGCGCACGCCATCGTTGATGGGGCGTTTGGGAGTGGTTTTTTTTTCAAACTTGGGAGAGGAGGCTTCTCTCTTTGGTCACGATCGTGGTCAGGCTTGGCAACCACCTCGTCGGTGATGCGCTAGGCGTCGATCACACGGTCGCCTGAGGCGGGCAGGTGCGTGCACGCGACGGGACTCTGGCAGACTTTTTCCGCGACAGGTCCCTTTCAAAACCGTGGAGCAAAATGTGATGCGTGCTCTTCCCGCGGACAGGCGCTCACGTCTTCGTCGTTGCGTGTGCGTGTGTGTGTTGCGCCAAAGGTCGCGATGGATTCTGTGTGTTGTTGTTACATGCGAAAGGGGGGACAATTAACATAAAAATCGTCGGATCGAACGCGAGCGCCGCCATCAAGCAGCCGCCCCGCGCTCACTCTCTCTCTTCACTCCCACGCCCTCAAGCAGGCGAGCGCCGCCCTGACCGCCGCCACGCAAAAGGTCAGCACCACCGCCGTGTTGGTCAGAGGCACGAAGAACAGGACCAGCCGCTTGAGCAGCACCGCGAGCAGCGGCGCCGAGGGCGCGACGAGCGCCCCCCCGCCGCCGCCCCCCGGCGCCAGCGCCGCCCACCACGGCGCCGCCGCCGACGCCGCTCCGATCGCCGCCTGCGCCCGCCACAGGGCGATCCAACCGGCGACGTTGATGAACCCCAAGAAAAAGAGGAGGAACATGGCGGCGTCCCAGGGCTGGCGCGCGCAGGGAGAGGCGCCGCCGCCGCCGGCCGTCGCCGCCGCCGAGACCGCCGCCGGCGCCCCGCCCCCGTTCTTTTCGAGCCGCTCGATCCGCTGGTGCGCCGCCTGCAGGCGGCCGGCGATGTCCGAGTAGCCCGCGAACAGGATCTCGACGGCCTCTTGGGGCGTGGGCCCGGCGGCGGAGAGGGCTGCTTCTGCTGCCGCTGCTGGCGCTGTCGCTGTTGCTCTTGCCGCAGGGCGCTCGTGTTGCTGCGGCGACGACGTCGTGCGCGCGGGCAGGGCGGGCAGCGACGACCGAGACGACGCGCGCGCGGGCGCGGTCACGCGGCGCCCAAAGGTCGGGAGTACCCATGGGCGTGCCGCTCGGCATCCATGCTGGCGTGTGGGAGGCCCTCCTGCCTCCGTGCCCATGCGCGTCTGCAGCATGGGTGCTTTTTGCTCTTTGTGTTGCGACACAGGCTGTTTTTGTCAAATTTGAGTGGTTTACGGGTCTGGCGCTCATACGCTCGAAGGGAGTCAAGAGGACCAGGACGTGAAGTCCCCGAGTGTGAGGCGCCGATGGTTTGCGAGTCGGTCGGCTTCGTAATTTGATCGCGGCGCGCGCGAGCGTAGCCGCCCCGCTTGTTTGCGGCGTGGTCGGTGCCGCCCCTCGATCGTCTCACGGCGGCGACGGCTCCCAAAATTCTCTCTTTCTCTCGCGCGCGGTCACGATCAACACAGTTGGCGACCCGTTCGACCTCACTCAGCCAAACCGAGCATCGCGCTCCCTCTGTCCCTTGAACCCGAGAGAGAGACAGCGAGCTCGTCTTCGACCAGACCCGCGGGACGACGAGAGACCTTCTCAAGCGACGAGACTCGCTGACAAGCACACACGCCGCCAGTGGTCCCGACATCCGGACTTCCGACGACTGCCGCCACACGCCGCCAACAACACCAACAACGGCAAGCAGCATGAGCTTCTTCGGCGGCGGCGGCGGCGGCGCCAAAAACTCGCCGGTCGAGGCGGCGGTCGACCCCGACTCGGCCGGGCGCAATAAGTTTGCGGCGCCGGGGCCGTGCCCGCGGTGCGAGCTGACGCGCAACCAGGTGCGTGTGTGTCTCTGTGTGGTCGTACTGATGGCGATGCCGTCGATACGGCGCCCGATGCTTCCCTGTTTCTGCGCGGCGCCCCGTTTCGCCCTCCCAAACGGCGCTCTTTCGTGCCAACAAACAAAAAACAAAACGAGACAATCAAACAACCATACAACGAAAAACAGATGCAACGTACCGTGCACAACTACCAAAAGGCCTACCGCAAGAAGGTCGAGGGCCTCAAGATCGAGCTGGGCGCGGCGAGGGGCGACGCCGCGCTGCTGCGCGAGCGCGCGCGGCGCATGCAGAGGCGGCGGCTGCTGCACGCGCCTGCGCTGGCGCTGGGCGCGGCGGTCGGGTGGCTGGCGGCGCAGCACGGCAGGCGCGCGCTGGAGCTCGCGCGGGAGCGGTGGAAGAAGCTGCGGGCAGGGCGGCCTTCGGGGGGGGAAGGGGCCGGCGGCGGGGCCGACGGCGGGGGCGGCGGGGGCGACGAGGCGGCGGAGGACGAGGCGGCGGCCCCGGCGGCCCGAGCGGCGTGAGGCGCGGTCCCGAGCAGGTCCTCTATCTCCCGTTCTTGTGTACTCGTCAGTGCTCATCTGCTTGACATCAGCCCCGTCTCTCTCATCTCCTAAGCCCGCATCGCTTCCGAGATTGCTGCCGCAAAGCAAGCACCACATCTCGCTGGGCAAACGCAAAACATCACCACCACTCTCTCCACCTGCTTCCTGTTGCTCCTCCGCCTCTCTCTCTGTCTCTCTCGAGAACTGGCTCGATGATGGCGGCCAGCCGCGCGGCCGCGGCCGCCTCGCGCGCGGGGTGCTGCCGCGCGCCCGCGGCGGCGGCGGCAGCGGCGGCGTCGGCCTCGTCGTCGGCGGCCAGCACCGGCGGCGGCGGCGTCGGCAACGGACGAGCGGCGCCGACATCGCCGGCGACGCTCGGCCGGCGCGCAGCAGGCCCGCCGCCGCCGCCCCCCCTCTGGCTGTGCCGCCACGCCAAGGGGTTCGGCAGCAGCAGCAGCAGCAGCAGCACGGCCAAGCGCGCCCCCAAGCCAGCCGCCCCGACGACGACCGCCCCCGCCGCCGCGCCGGCCGCCCGCACCCCGGGCCGCGCCCCGCCAGTCGCGCCGGGCCGCGTCTCGCCCCGCCGCCCCGTGCCGGCGGGCATCGGCCGCCCGCCCTACGCTGACACCGGCAAGCTCCCGCCGCTCAACCGCAACCTCGAGCTCCACGACGCTCAGGGGGTCGCCCGCATGCGCGCCGCCGGCAGGCTGGCGGCCGCCGTGCTCGACCGCGCGGCCGAGCTCGTGGTGCCGGGGGCCACCACGGAGGAGGTCGACGCCGCGCTGCACGCAATGATTGTCGCCGCCGGCGCCTACCCCTCTCCGCTAAACTACGGAGGTTTTCCCAAGTCGGTGTGCACGTCGGTCAACGACGTCATCTGCCACGGCATCCCCGACGACCGCGCCCTGCTGCGCGGGGACATCGTCAACGTGGACGTGACCGTTTTCTTGGACGGCCACCACGGCGACACGTCGCGCATGTTTTTCGCGGGCGGGGAGGCCGCCGCGCCGCCAGAGGCGCGCGCGCTGTGCGCGGCGACCAAGCGCGCGCTCGACGCCGCCATCGCCGTCTGCGCGCCCGGCGTCCCCTACGCGCGCATCGGCGACGCCATCAGCGACGTGGCCGACGCCCACGGGTACGGCGTGGTCAAGGACTTTATCGGGCACGGCGTGGGCCGCGTGTTCCACGCCGCGCCGCAGGTGTTGCACTATCGCAACCGCGAGCCGGGACGCATGCAGCTCGGCTCCACCTTCACGATCGAGCCGATGCTCGTGGAATCAAAAGATCTGCGGTCGCGGTTCTGGAAGGACGGGTGGACGGCCACGACCGTGGACGGCAGCCTGAGCGCGCAGTACGAGCACACGCTGCTGGTGGTCGAGGGCGGGGTCGAGGTGCTGACCAAGAGCTTGAGGTCTTGAGAAAAAAAGGGAGCACGTTTCGAGATCTCTTTTTTCGAGATCTCTTTTTTCGAGACGGAACGTTTTTTGAGAGATCGCGACGACGACGGAAAAAATAGTATCGTCGTTTTGTGTTCTTGCATGTTCATTTACTGCGTGTGCAAAACCCAGCCCTCTCTGTTGTGGCTCGAGGTCGCACGTGACAGCCCCTGTGTCTCTCTCTCAAGCCATCGGCGCGCCCGTGGCCCTTGCTGCTGCTCCTGCGCCAGCGCCAGCGCCGCCGCCGCCGCCGCCCTTTTTCGCGCCCGCCGCGCGGCGCTTGCGCTTGGCGCCGCCCGCGCGCCGCGCGGCCGCGGCCGACGCCGAGAGCGCGATGCGCGGCAGGCGCTCCGCGGGGGCGCCCAGGGCCGAGCCCGTGCGGTAGCTGTCGGCGCGCACCTGCCGCGCGTACGTGTCGCGCTCCAGCCCGAGCGCCGCCAGCACGCCGCAGAACCGCTCGAAATCCGCCTCGCGCAGGTAAGCCAGCAGGCGGCGCCGCCGGTTCAGCAGCGCCTGCAGGCCCCTGCGCGAGTGGTGGTCCTTCTTGTGCGCCCGGAAGTGGTCCGCCAGGTCGCGGATGCGCTCGGTCGCCAGCGCGACCTGCACCTCGGGCGAGCCGACGTCGCCGTCGGCGCGGGCAAAGCGCGCGACGGCCGCGCCCTTGCGCGCGTGCAGGCGGCCACGGCGCGAGAGCGCCTCCTCCGACAGGAAGCGGTCGACGAGGTCGGGGCGCTGCGGCGGCTGCTGTTGTTGCTCGTGGTGCTGCGCTTGAAGGGATGGGCCGCCGGTTCTGCTTGGTTCTGGGGAGGGCAAGGCGTCGCTGCCGACGGCGCGCCGCTGCTGATGCTGGTGTTGCTGCGCCAACGCCGCCGCCGCCCGCAAGCGCGCGAGCGGCGACAAGGACGTCGACGACCACCGAGCGACGGTTGCTGCTGCTGCTGCTGATGCTGCTGATGCTGAGGATGATGATGTCGAAGCTGCTGCTGTTGCTGTCGCCAGCGCGCGCCCGGCGAGCGCCGCCCTCACGGCCGCGATCATGGGTGCCGAACTCTCTCCTCCTCCTTCTGTCGATCGCCGCGCGACGCTGCTGCGACTTGCTGTCGTCTTTGAGGGCGCGAGGTCTGGGATGGGGGGTCTGTCTGTAGGTCTAGGTTTCAGTAAGAGAGGTTTGCGGTCGCGAACGGCGGCAGGAGGGTCGTTGCTTGAGAGGAAGGCGAGAATTCCCCTCTCCCCTTTCCTCCACTCCCCCCTTCCTGACGGCCCTTACAGGCGTCCTCCCATGCTCGCCTCTCACGCCACAACAACAACAACACGAATCTCGGGATCAACCATCAACAACAACAACCTAGGCGGCCCGCGCACCTCCTCTCTGTTCAACAAGAGGGGGGGGACACAAGGGGCGCGGAGCAAAACCGGAAGCTTCTCTTTCCTTCAACCACCCCGCGCGCCCTCCCTCTTGCCTGTCCCGACCGCGCGCGCGCGCGATTACGCAGCTTGGGCGACCTCCCATCGACCCGGCACGCGCGCGCGCAAGGGACAGAGCGAGCGAGCGGCTGGAGAGAGAGAGAGGGGCTGTCTGATTTCTCACGAGAGAAGGGACACCTAGGCACCTTCCCGAAAAAGAAGGGAAAAAATGGAGGGGGGCGCTGATGACCTGATGCTGGTCGTGGACGACGTGCTGATGCGCGCCGACCTGACCGACTTTCTCGACGCCGACGACGACGACAGCGGGCGCGACCTGATGATGATGGGCGCCGACGCGCTCGCGGCGGTTGCTCGCGGCGCCGCCCAATCTGCCGGGGCCTCGGCGGCGGCGGGGCTGCCCGTCGTCGCGTTGCCGCCTCTGGCTTCGTCTTCGGCGGCGGCCGCCGCCGCCTTCGGCCGCGGCGGCGCTTTCGAAGAGTCTTTTCCCGCCCCCGCCGTCTTTCTGGCGACGGCCGGCGGTGCAGGAGGCTGCGCCCCGCGCCAACAAGAGACGCCGTGCGGGTACCACTTCCCGCAGCACTACCAATCGCCCTTGCCGTCGTCGGCGTCGCCGCCGCCCTCGTCCGCGACCGCAACCGCCGTCGACGCCGCCGCCGCCGGCAACAACCCGCCCTCCTCGTCGAGTGCGGCCGAGGCCGAGGGCGGCGGCGGCGGCAGCGACGACGCGGCCGACGCCGGGGCGGCCGCCGCCTCGCGCCGCCGCCGCAGCGGCGGCGGGGCGCGCCGCCCTGCGGGCGGCGGCGTGGCCTCGGGCCGCGTCGCCAAGGCGAGCGCCGCCAGCAACAACGCCACCGCCGGCAACCGCCGCGCGTCGGCCGCCAGCAGCAGCGGCGGCAGCGGCGCCTCGCCCGCGGGCCCGCCCGCCCGCCTCGACCGCGCGGCCGTCGCCGCGCTCGCCGAGGCCGCCGGAGCGGTGCTCCCGCTCCTGGCCCCGGTCACGGCCGCGGTCCTGCCGCACGTGGCCGCCGGCCGGCCCGCGTCGTCCTCCCCCGACCCGCAGCAGCAGCAGCAGCAGCAGCAGCCGCAGCTGCAGCGGCCGCAGCAGCAGCAGCAGCAGCGCGCGCCGACCGAGAAGCAGCTCGCCGCCGCCGCGCGGCGCAAGGCGCCCGCGGTCGACTGGCGCGCCATCGAGGACGCCGCCGAGCGGCGGCGGCAGCGGCGCCTGGCCAAGAACCGCGTGACGGCCGCGCGCTCGCGCGACCGCAAGAAGGGCGCGTGGGAGACGCTCGAGGGGCGCATGGAGCTGCTGGCGGCGGAGAACGCGCGCCTGGCCGCGGCCCTCGCGCAGGCGCGCGCCGAGCTGGCGGCCACGCGCGGGCCCGGCGGCGGCGGCGGCGGCTCGGCGCCCTCGCTGTCGCTCGCGCCGCCGCCGCCGGCCCTCCTCCTCCTCCCGCCGTCGCCGCCGGCGCTCCCCCCCTGCTCCCCCGCCTTTGCCGCCGCCACCTCGGGCGCGGCCGTCGCTAGCCCTATTAAGGGCGCGGCGGCCGCGCCTGTCGCGGCGGCGGCGACGGCGGCGCGGGCGGCGGCGGGGCGCGTCGGCGGCGGCGGCGCCGCGGCGGTCCTCCGCGCGCCGGCCCACAGCGACGCGGCCAACAACAACAGCCACAGCAGCCCGGCGCTCAGCGGCAACGACAACCCCCCCCTCAGCAACAGCAACAACAGTGGCGACAACAACAAGAAGAACCCCACCCCCCCCGCTGCCCCCCAGCAGTCGGACGCGACCGGCGCCCCGCCCGCCGAGCCTGCCGTGCTCCCCCCCCACGTGTGCAAACTAGCTAAAATGCACCCGGTGGCGGGCCCGGTCGCGTCCCTCTCCCTGGCGGCGGCGGGGGTGGTCCTTCTTCTTCTCGCCCTGTTCTTGACGATGGTGGCGCCGCTCGCGGCCGCGCTGCCGCTGGTGCTGCTGCCCGCCCTCGCAGCGGCCGCCGCGCCGTCGCTGCTGCTGCTGCGGCGCCCGCGCCAACGGGCGGCGAGGCCGCCGCCGCGCAGCGCCGCCCGCGCCGCGCCGCGCGCGCCTGAAGAGGTGAGAGGTGAGGAGACGAGTCGGAGGAAGGCAGCGGAGGAGACGAGTACGCGCACGGCGCTCCGCATTTTCACCAAAGAGCGCGGCGCGCCCCGCGAGAAGGAGCAGCAGCAGCAGGATCTCGAGAGGCGGCGGAGGCGGCGGTCGGGGCGCGGGCCGGCGGCGCAGGCCCGTTTCTCGCGGCGGCCGCGCGGCCTCGTCTAGAGGCCGCCCGCGCCGCCCCCGCAGAACGCTACACGACGCCCGCCCGCCGCTTGCCTCCTCCCCGCTCGCTCGAAAATCACGACTCCACTCTCCCTCCGCTCTCTCCTCTCTCTTCCTTATCTTTTTCTCTCCCCCTTGAATTTTTTGGTTTCCCGCCCTCCGGCCCTCTTTTTTCCCTCTGAAATAAAAAACCATCCCCCGCACTCGCGAGACGCCCTGCCTTGTATCTAGGCGGCGCGACCGAGCAGTCCGAGTGTTCCGAGGAGGCCACGCTCGCGCGTGCGCGCGCGCCCCATTCTTGTTGCGTGAAGCACACACAAAAAACAGCAGCCAAAAAAAACAAGAACGCCCCCCTTTTCCCTCAGCCGCCAAAACAATCGTAAAAACAAGTCTTAGCCGCGCGTTCTTCTGTAAAGAGAGCCCACCCTTTTATAAATCATAATCCTTGTGTCGCCGATGGCTGGCGAGAGCGGGAGCCGGCGCGGCAGCAGGCACCCCTCGCGGTCGCCGTCGTTGCTCTCGCCGTCTTCGCTGCCTTGCTGCCGCTGCTGCAGCTCCCGTTGCCGCGCCCCCTCTCGGCCGTGCCCCCCGTGGCGGACGGCTCGCGCATCTGTCGTCGCGACGAGGCGGACGGAGAAAGCGCGCGGCGGTCGGTCGCGGGCGGGCCCGACGTCGTGAACTCGCGCGAGGACCTCGAGGGCGCTGCTCGCCCAGCGCCGAGCGTCTTGGCGCTCCGGCGGCGCCGGTGAGAGGAACGAGGGAACGAGCCGTTGGTGCCCCAGCGGCGCGCGGCGTTGTGTTTTTTTCTCCGTTTCACCGAGTTCTTTTGTGGGGTTTGCGGCTCTTTTCTGCGTGATTTCACTGCATGCAACCCCTGTGCGCGTTAGATGCTCTCGGTCGATGCTCTCGGTCGATTCCCCACCTTGAATTGCGTTGATTCCCCACCTTCCCCACCCACGATTCCCCACCTGCACAACCCACTTCCTGACAACTCGCGTTTTGTCGTTTCGGCTCACCCGCGCGGGCCCGCAGCCGCGACGCCCGTCATGCTCGCGCAGACGCCCGCTTTCAGTTCCAGCCGCCCTTCAAGCCACCTTTGGGTAGGGCCGAGCGGCAGCGCCGGACCGCGCGGGCGAGGCGCCCCTGCTGACGACGGAGGCGCTGCCCGGCTCAAAAAACCCCACCGGACTGCTGCTCAAGCGCATCGCGACCCAGCCTCTTCCCCGCGACCAACAAGAGCAACCAGACCGACCGACCTTCCGCCCCCTTCTTCCGCGACCATGTCGACGACCGCCGCAGCCGCCGCCACCGACCCGGCGTCCCTCCCGCGCCTCGAGCCCGTCGCCGTCAAGCAGATCCTCGACTCCGGCGACGCCTCCAACTCGGCCGTGGTGCTCGACGTGCGCGACGCCGCCGAGGTGCGAGACGGCGCCATCGCGGGGCGCGTGCACCTCGAGTCGGGCGCGTTTTCCGACACGGCGCAGGTGGACGCGCTGCTGGACGGCCCGCTCGCCGGCAAATCGCAGGTGATCGTGCACTGCATGCACTCGCAGAAGCGCGGGCCCGCGTGCGCTGCCAAGCTCGCCGACCGCATCAAGGAGCGCGAGGCCGCAGGGGGGGAGAAGGGGCCTGACGTCGTCGTTCTTCGGGGAGGCTATGAGCAGTTTGCCGAGCAGTTTGGCGACGAGGAGAAGTTGATCGTCAAGGGGCTGCCGTGAACCGGGGATGGATGGATGGTTGATGAGAGAGTAAGGATGTAACCGTCGTGTTTTTTGTTTTTTTCAAAAACGGCGGCGGCAGGTTTCGGGTTTTTGTTTTACGTTCTGATGAGCGCCAACACGACGCTCGACGACATCCGAAACATCCTGCTGCACGAGGCACACCAGAGCTGATGAAGCCCAGCTCATCAAGCGCCTCGTGGCGCACGAGGAGGAGGAGGGGGGAGGAGGGGGGAGAGCAGGTCGAGGGAAGACCTAAGAGGGGAGCGATGGAAGGACGAGCCGGCGCTGCGCTCGCGCCCCCCCCCCCCCCCCCCCCCCCGCCCCCACCGGGGCGCTCGACCATATGACGCCTCGCCCGGGAGGCAGGGCCACCCTGTCGCGCCAGCGTGAGGCGCTCGAACGGTCATGGCGCGCGGAACGACGCCGGCAGGGCCGGGTCGAGGGTCGGGAGGGGTCCGCCCCCTCGACCTGGCCCTGGCCGGTGTGGTTCCGCGGCGTCATGGTCAGTCGCAGGCGTGTCACTGGCGCGACAGGCGGTTCCCTTCCTCCTCAACAAGGCGGTGGAGACGGCCGGCGGCGGCGGAGGCGCTGCAGGACGGCGGCGCAGACATCTATTCTGGCGCTCGACCGTGGCGCCGCGGAGCCCCTCGGCGGCAGGGAGCGGGCCGAGGCGGCAGCGCCCCGCGACGACCCCACCTTGTTCTCCAGGCGCGGTGCCGCGCGCGCGGCTCGGCCGGGCGCCGGCCGCCCGCGCCCAGGGTCGCCGACGTGCTGCTGAGCCGGTGCAGGCGCCTGCGACTGTAGCACCGACACCTGCAGCAACTCAGCGCGCTGGGCGCGAGCGGCCGGCGCCCGACCGAGAGAAAGGAGCGGGCGGCGGGCCAATAGGGTCTCGTCCTGCGGGCCGCCGTCCTCGCCGTCGCCGGACGCTCACAAGGGGAGGGAAGGAAGGGGCGCGAAGACGCCCCCCTTCGTGCGCTCCTCGCGCGACCGCCCCTCGATTACCGCGAATGCAGGGGGAGCAAGGGGGAAACCAGCGCGTTATTTGTGCAGCTCTTGTTTCTTTGGAGAAAGAGGCGCTGACGTCGCTCGCTCTTAAAGAGCGAACGCCCGCCGTCGCCCGCGCTTGCGTTTGGCGTCCGAAGAAAGCGGGGGCTCGATCCGCGCGGATCTCATCATCACCACCGCTGCTGCTGCCCCCCGGCGCGCCCCTGCGGCGTCGGCGCGCGCGACAGCAGGCCCGAGCTGCCTCCCGCCGTGGCCGTCCCTTTCAGGGAGCGCCGCTTGCCCGCGCTGCCTGGCCGGCCGCCTCCGCCTCCGCCGCTCCCGCTCCCGCTCCCGCCCCTCGCACCACCGCCGCTCCCGCTCTTGCCCCCACCAGCAGAGGCCGCGGCGACGGCGACGTCCTCCTCCCCCCCGCCGGTGCCCCACGCGAACGCCCGAGGCAGCCGCTCCGCGTCCGCCAGCTGCACGTCCAGCTCGCGCTCCTCCCTCTCCCGCGCCTCGGCCGCCGCCGCCGCCGCCGCCGCCGCCACCCCCGCGCCCCCGCCCCCTCCAGCCCCCCTCAGCGCGTTGCCCGCCAGCTCGGCGTGCGCCACCGCCCACCCGCCCCGGTACTCGTCCCATCGGCACCGCGCCGCGATGGCGTCCTGGTGCGGCGGGGGCACGTAGCTGGCGATCTGCAGGTTGCGCAGCTTGATGCGGCGGCTGAGGTCGCGGTAGGCCGCCAGCAGGGCGCGGCGCTCGTCCGCAAAGCTGAGCGACAGCTCGGACACCTCGCCCCGGCGCGCCACGTAGCGCGCGTACAGCGCGCGGAGCTGGCGCGAGCGCTCGCCCACCTCCTCCTCCAGGGTGCCCCGGCGGCCGTACAGGTCGAGGCGCTGCAGCTCAAGCTCTTGGCGCCGGCGCTCGGCGCCCTCGTGCTGCCGGCGGGCGGCGGCGAGCAGGCGCGCGGCCTCGCGGCGCGCGGCGTCGAGCTCGCCCGCGCGGCGCTCGAGCCTCTCGAGCGCGAGGGTGGTGGCGGGGGCGGCGGCGACAGCTGACGGGGAGGTGCCGCCGGTGGCGTCGGCGTTGCTGGCGGCCGCAGAATTTGAGTCGGAAGAGGCCGCCGAGGCCGCCGAGGCCGCCGAGGCCGCCGCTACGGCGGCCGCCAACGCCGACGCGTCCCCCGCCCCGCCGCCGCCTCCGCCTCCGCCTCCGCCGCCGCCCGACGAGGAAGCAGCAGCCGCCGCGCCCGCTCCCCCCCCGCCGTGCAGCACGCGCGACTCGAGCGCCGCGATGCGCTGCGCCAGGCGCGCCTCCTCGGCCGCCGCCTCGGCCGCGCGCCGCTGCAGCAGGCCCAGCTCGGCCACCTGCCCGCGCAGCGCCTCGCGCAGGTCGCGCCGCCGCGCGCCGTCGAGCGCGGCGGCGGCCATGCCGGCCTCGAGCTCGCGGCGCGCCTCGGCCTCGGCGGCCAGGCGCGCGCGCGCGAGGGCCTCGGCGGCGGCGGCGGCGGCGGCGGCGGCGGCGGTCGAGGCGGCCTGGGTGCCGTCGCCGCCGCCGCCGTAGCTGGGGCTGCGCCCGTGGGTGGGGGCGGCGGCGCTGCCGCCGCCGCCGGCCGCATACGCCGACAGCGCGGCCGAAGCAGCAGCAGCGGCAGCCGCGGCAGCGGCCGCCTCGGCTCCCGCCGCCGCCGCCGCCTCGGCCCCCCCGGGCCCCTGCGCGCCTGCCGCCGACGCGGCCACGGCCGCGGCGGTCGCGGCGGCGGCCGCGGCCGCGTTGTTGGCCGCCTCGGCCGTGGCGACCTGCGCCGACATGCGCTCCCGCAGGCGCGCGACCAGGGCGTCGCCCGCGTCGTCTCCGTCGGCCGCCGCCGCCGCCGACGACGACGACCCCAGCGGGGCCGCCACCGCGCCCGTCCCCCCCTTGCCGCCGGCGCCGCTGTCCGCCGAGGACGATGAGGCAGCAGCGTTTGCCCCGGCCCCCAGGATCTCGCCGCCACCACCACCGCCACCGGCCGCCGCCGCCGCCGCCGCCGCCGCCCGCGCCCGCTTGGCCGCCAGCTCCGCCCGCAGGCGCTCGATCTCCCCGCGGAACTGCCGCAGCATCGCGTCCTTGGGGTCCTCGTTGACGCGCGGCGCGTTGACGATGCGCTTGGCGCGCGACGCGTACCGCAGCGTGGACAGCGACTCGTCGCGGTGCCAGTCGGCGGGGCCGACGTTGGCGATCATGACAGTGCGGGTGTTGCCGCCCAGGGAGTCCTGCAGCAGGCGCGTGAGCTTGGAGTCGCGGTAGGGCACGTGCGAGCGCGCGCCGCCGCCGCCACCGCCGCCGCCGCCCTCGCCGCCGCCCTCGCCGCCTCCTCCTCCTCCGCCGCACGAGAGGGCAGAGATGACGTTGCCCAGGGCCGAGAGGCTCAGGTTGATGCCGATGCCCTCGCGCAGGCGGTCGCCCTGCGCCCCGGTCTTGGACTGCCGCTCGGACCCGGCCAGGTCGACCAGGTTGAGCTTGCCCACGCGGATGTGCTGCGTGGCCGGCGGCCGCTTCTTGAGAGGGGCGGCAGAGGCAGAGGCGCCGGCGGGCGCGCCCTTGCCCCCGGCCGCTGCTGCTGCCGCCGCCGCCGACGGCGCCGCGCCGCCCGCCCCCTCCGCCCGCCCTTCGTCCTGCTCGTCGCCGTCTCCGTCCCCGTCGCCGCCGCCGTCGCCGCCGCCCGACCATTGGGCCTCGACCGTCAGCGTGAACACGGCGTGCGAGCGCGACGAGGCGTCGTTCATCGCCGTGGCGCCCGTCGCGCGGCGGCGCCGCCCTCGCGCGAGCGCGGCGGCGGCGTCGGCCGCCGACTTGACGGTCTCGCGGTGCAGGCCCTTGACGTAGACGCCGCCGCCGACGCCGGCGCCGGCGTCCGCTCCGAATGCGGCGCCCGCGCGCGTGGGGCTGGCGTCGCGTCGGCACTCGTGGAGCTCGAGGCCGGGGCCGCCGCCGCCCCCGCCACCGCCTTGGCCGCCGCCGCCGCTGCCGGTTCCCCCCGTCCTGGTTGCGGGGGGGCCCGCAACGAGCAGGTCGCGGATCTCCTCGTTGTAGATCTCGAGGTAGGACGCGTACACGAAGAACTCCTTGGCGCCCGACTGGCGCTGGATCGAGTCGAACACGTGCCGAAAGGCGGCGGGCGCGATGCCGAGCTCCTCGCCGCCGCCGCCGCCGCCGCCGCCGCCGCCGTCGGGGCCGCCGCCGCCGTCGCCGTCCTCGCCGCCCGACAGGGGCGGCGGCGGAGGCCGCGCCGCCGCGCTCGAGGTGGTCGGCGGCGGCGGCCCCTCCATGGTGTAGGTCTTGCCCGAGCCAGTCTGGCCGTACGCAAAGATGGTGCCTTTTTGTGGTTTTCGGAGTGGGTCGTTTGTTGTTGGGAGGAGGACCGAATTGTTGGGTTGGCGTGGTCTATGTCGGGGCGGCGGCGGCGGCGGCGACGGCGGCGGCGGCGGCGGCGGCGGCGGCGGCGCGCAAAGGAGAGGCGCGCGGGCGCGTTCATTTTACCCGCAGGGGCGCGCGCCCACCACCCCTCCCAAAAAAACGACCGATCCCCTCACCGTTGTACCCCTCCATGACGCTGTCGACGATCGGCGCCGCCGTGATCTGGAACACGTCGGCCTGCGTCGCCGTCTCGTCGTAGACCTGGTCGAACGTAAAGGTATTATAGGCTCCTGCCGCGGCGGCGGCGGCGGCGGCGGCGGCGGCGGCCGACGGCGTGCCCCCTGTGCCGCCGCCGCCGCCGCCGTTCCCGCCGCCCGCCGCGTTCGGCGGGGGCGGCCGCAGGGTCACCTGCCCCGCGCGCGCGTCCATCTCGACCACGGGCGCACAGCCGAGCTTGATCTCGCGCTCGGACATGGGGCGGCAGCGGACGACGACCTGTTTTGTTGGTGTTGCAAAAGGGGGGGGGAAGCGTGAGCCGTTGCCCTCCCCTGGCTCGCCGACGGTGCCACAAGGGAGGAAAGCCCCCCCTCCCCTTTTTGCCGACGACAAGGACGGCCGCCGGCCGACCCTGATGTTCCTCCTTGTCTTGCGGCTCTCACCTTGACCGTCTCCGGCCGCGCCGCGCCTGCCGGCGGCACGGGGGCGGACGCCATGTTGTCGTGTTGAGGGCGATGTCGTTTTTGGGGAATCGTTTTTGGGGAGTCGTCGCCGCCGCAACAGGGCACGAGGGACGTTTTTTGGGAGCGGCCGTCTCCGTCTCGGGCGCAAGACGCGAGCGGCAGCCGGCTTCGCCCGAGAGTGCAGTCGGCGGCGATCGCTTCCGATCAGGAGAGGCACCTTTTCGTTCTGGCGCGCGCCCCCTGCGCGATACACACACTGATCCCGTGGCATCACAGCCATCACAACAATACGCACTCGCCCCCCGAACACCAGCGGCGATCCGTCCCCTACCCTCTACTTGATGTTGAGTGCGTGCACCCGCGCCCTCCTCCGCTCGTCCTCCTCCTCCTCCTTCCTGTCCGCGCGCGCCGCCGCCGCCACCGCCACGATCATCGCCACCACAGCCCGCCGCATGCACCCCCGGCGCGCCGCATCGCCGACCGCCACCGCCGCCGGCTCCTCGTCGCCCAAGCGCGCGAAAATGGCCACCGCCGCCGCCGCGACGCCCGCCGCAGCCGAGGCGCCCGCCGCCGCCGCCCAAAAAATCGTCATCGGCACCCACTCGGGCACCTTCCACTGCGACGAGGCCCTCGGCTGCTGGATGCTCCGCCGCACCGCCGCCTTAGCGGGCGCGCGCGTCGTCCGCACCCGCGACGCCGAGGTCCTGGCCACCCTGCCGATCGTCATCGACGTCGGCGGAAGCTACGATCCCTCCGCGGGGCGTCTCGACCACCACCAGCGCGGGTTTGCCGAGACCTTTGGCCACGGCCACGACGCGGTCAAGCTCTCGTCCGCGGGTCTGGTGTACAAGCACCACGGGCGCGAGGTCGTGCGCGCCCTGATGGCCGGGGCCGAGGGGTGCGAGGCGGCGGCGCGCGACGACGCCGCCGTCGAGCGCGTCTACCTGCGCGTGTACCAAACTTTTATTTTGGCCGTCGACGCGGTCGACAACGGCGTCGAGCCGTTCCGGGCCGCGGGCGGCGGCGGCGGCGGCGCCCTGGGCCCGCCGCTGTACCACGACGGCACCACCCTGGGCGCGCGCGTCTCGCGTCTCAACCCCGAGTGGAACGCGCCGCCCGAGGCGCAGACGGCCGCCGCGCTGGACGCCGCCTTTGAACAGGCCGTCGCGCTGGCCGGCGGCGAGTTTGCCGACGCGGTCGTCCGCGCCGCGCGCTCCTGGCTGCCGGCCAAGGAGATCGTCGAGCGGTCGGTCGCGTCGCGCCTGGACGCGGACCCCTCCGGCAGGATCGTCCGGCTCGCCGCGTTCGCGCCCTGGAAGGAGCACCTGTACGACCTCGAGGAGGAGCTCTTGGGAATATGCGGCGGCGCCGGCGCCGCCGGCGCCGACACGGCAGCCAACGGCAAGGGCGGCGGCGGCGACGACCCCCGGACCATCCTGTACGTGCTGTACGAGGACGACCGCGAGCACACGTGGCGCGTGCAGTGCGTGGCGAAAGGGCCCGGGTCGTTCGAGAGCCGGCTGCCCATGCCCGAGCCGTGGCGCGGCCTGCGCGGCGCGGCGCTGGGCGAGGCGAGCGGCGCCGCGGGTTGCGTGTTTTGCCACGCCAGCGGCTTTATCGGCGGCAACGAGACGTACGAGGGGGCGCTTGACATGGCGCGCAGGTCGCTGGCGGCGGGGACGGCGGCGGCGGCGGCGATGGCCGAGTAGAGGGAAGACAAGCATATAGCATGAATTTCTGTTCGGTCGCAATATACTTTTTTACGGTCTAGGCGCCGGCGTGATTTTTTTCAAGTTTCTCCCGTCAGACCATCTTCACTTTTTGAACGAGAACGGCGGGACGTCCATCGCCGCCCGGAACGCCTCGGGCGGCTCGAGCAGCGCCGGCAGCGCCACCGACCCGCCCCGGACGGCCGCCGCGAGCGCCAGGTCGCCCAGCTGGCCGCACGCCGCGGCCTCGTCGCCGCCGCGCGAGTCGCGAACCGTGCACACTCGGCCCGCCGCCGACAGCGCCGCGCGGAAGGACGCGATGCGCTCGGGGTCGGAGCCGCGGAAGCGCGTGCCCTCGTGCGGGTTGAACGCGATGAGGTTGACCTTGGCGTCGACGCCGGACAGCAGGGCCACCAGGCGCGCGGCGTCCGCGTCGGCGTCGTTGACGCCCTTGAGCATCACGTACTCGATCAGCAGGCGGCGGCGGCGCCGCCGGCCCGAGGCGCCGGGCGCCGGCGGGCGGCCGCGCGCCGGCTCCTCGTCCGTCGGTCGCCGGTGGCTCTGTTGCTGTTGCTGTTGCGGCTGCTGCAAATGCTGCCGCTGCTGCTGTTGCTGCGCCGTTGGCTGAGCGCGTGACCGGCGGCCGTCGTGGTGCTCGTCGTCGTCCTCCGCATCGTCGTCGTCGCCATCGCCGCCGCCGTCCTCGCCCTTGCCGCCGGCCTGCTTGCCCGGCAAGAGGGGATAGAGCTCGAGCAGCGCCGCGCGCAGCGCCTTGAGGCCGCCCTGCCCCCTGTTGGACGGCACGATCCAGTCGCGCACCTCGTCCGTCGTCGCGTGCAGCGACAGCGCCAGCTGCGCGCCCCGCGGCCCGCCCCGCCGCGGCCCGCCCCCGCCCCCCTCTTCGTCGCCCCGCCCCTCCCCCTCCCCCGCCGCCTTTGCAAACTCGCGCATAAAGGGGATCAGGCCAACAGTCGACACCGTCACCTTTTGTCCCGACAGCGCCACCCCCAGCGGGTGCGTGAGCACCTCGATCGCGGGGCGCATGGCCGGCCGCCACACCTGCCCGGCCTCGCCCTGGCCCATCATCACGCAATTCGTGACGGCGGCGCCCTTCAGCGGCGCGGGAAGCGTCCCGCGCGCCGCCTGCTCGCGCAGCCACCGGCGCGCTGCCACCGCCTGCTGTACGATCTGCGCGCCCGACAGGCTCGCCAGCAGGCCCATGCGCCCCGTGTGGCAGAACTGGCAGTCCTGCGCGCACCCGACCTGGCAGCTAAGGCAGAGGGTGACGCGCGCGCGGCCGCGGCGCGAGCGCTCGACCGGAATTATGACCGTCTCGATGGCGCCGCCGCCGCCGCCGCCGCCGCCGCCGCCGCCGCCGCCCGCGGGTCCGATGGCGCCGGCGGCCGAGGCGACGCGCGCCATCGAGGAAACGGCGGCAGACGACGAAGCGGACGTGGCGGGCGCGACCACCGCGAACACGAGCTTGGTGGTGCCGTCGGGCGCCGTGGCCGCGCTCACGAGAGCGAGCCCGCCGTCGGCGGTGGCGCGGCCGCGCACGCGCGCGGCAAATGCGGCGCCCAGGCCGCCCTGGCGGCCGACGGTGGCGTCGAGGTCGTCGACCGCCTCGTAGTTGCCCTCGTAGGCGTAGAGCCATCGCCACACCTGCACGGCGCGGGGCCGCGAGCGCTCCCGGAGCGAGGCCTCGGCCTCGTCAGAAGGGGCCGCAGAGGGGGCGGGGAGGGCGGCCGGGCCGTCGTCCGCGGCGCCCGCCCGTCCTGTTTCTGCGCCTGCTCCTGCTGCTGCTGCTGCTGCTTCCCCTTCTTGCCCCGCGCCCGCCGCCGCCGCCCGCTCCCGCGCCGCCGCCGCCCCCTCCCCCGCCTCCTCCGCAGCCGCCTCGCGCTCGACCATGCCGCACCACTCCTCCAGCTCGCGGAAGGTGAGGTTTTTCAAAACCAGGCGCCCGGCGCCGTCGACCATTCCAGGCCTCCGCCGCGCAAAGGCGAGCGTGAGGGGGTCCTCCTTCCAGTCGCGCCGCGGGGGGCCGTCGCCCTGCTGCTGCGGCTGGTCGTCGCAGGAGGATGGGGACAGAGGGATGACAAAGCCGTCGGGGTCGAGGGCGGCGTCGGCCGCGGGGCTGGTCGTGGGGGCCGTCGCCGCCGCCGGGGCGCGAGGCGAGGGGCGGCCGCAGAGGCGGCGGCGGCGCGCGGCGTCGGCGCCGGCGCCGAAGCCGGCCGCGACGAGGGTCGGCGGCGGCGGGCGGGCGCAGTCCACCCCAGCGCGCCACGGCCGCCCGGCGGCGGCCGCGGGCGTGCGCAGGAGCATTGTAGGTCGCGCCGAGGGTGGTTTGTGGGATTGGGTGGGGGCTGTCCAAGTCTTGCGCGGCGTATGCAAAAAGGGCGGAAGAGTGGTCGCGCGCCGCGTCTGTCTTTCTTCTTGCAGTCCTGGAGAGACGCGCGGACGAAGTGATGTTTGCTGCGAGATGGAGGGAAACGCTGGAGCGCGTGTGACGAGCTGTGAAAGGAGGGACACGGGCGCTAAAAAGGCGAGGAGAGCGCAAAGCGACGGGGCGCCGCCAAAGGCGACAGCCGCCCTGCGACGACGACAGGCGGCGCGGCGGCGGCATTTCCACTTGTCCCATTGCCTCAACCCGCGAACATCCAAGTACTGATGAGACTCGGGAGCCCTCGGGGCGCACGGTGACGGGCACGGGAGTGCGAACGCACCGAGTCCCCCTGACACACGCGCCCGAAACTTCCGATCTCCGAGATGGTCGCGGGCGACAAGCTCCTGGGCCTCCTGGCGCGGGCGCGGCGATGGCGCGACCCGTCGCATAGCGTCTACCCGTCGAGACGCCTCGAGCCGGGCTCGATGTCGCCGGCACCGGACGTGCCGCCCGAAATCGAACGGCCGCCGTACGTCGCCGACGCCGCAAGCGCCGTCGCCCCCGCGCGTGCCACGAGCGTCGGCGCTTTGCCCGAGCTATTCGCGGACGACCCGGACGGCCTCGAGCGCATGCGCCGCGCGGGCGCCATCGCGGCCGCGGCCCTGAGCCTCGCCGGCCGCATGATCGAGGCCTGGCCGAGCTCCGCCGACGGCGGCGTCGGGATCAGCGGCAGCGGCAGCGCAGAAGCAGCAGCAGCAGCAGCGACAGCGCCCCTCACCACCGACGCCATCGACCGCGCCGTCCACGCGTACCTCGTCTCCCGCGGCGCCTACCCCTCGCCCCTGGGCTACCGCGGCTTCCCCCGCTCCGTCTGCGCCTCCGTCAACGAGTGCGCCGCGCACGGCGTCCCCGACGGCGCCCCTTTGCGCGGCGGCGACCTGGTCTCTGTCGACGTCTCGGCTCATGCCGGCGGCGTGCACGGGGACACGTGCGCCACGTTTTTCGTCGGGGGAGTTGGAGGGGGCGGGGGCGGGGGGGAAGGCGCGCCCCGGTCGAGCGCCTCCGCGCGCGAGCTGGTCGAGGCCGCGCGCGAGGCGCTCTACGCGGCCGTACGCGCCTGCGGCCCGGGCGTGCCGTTTTGCGAGGTCGGCCGAGCGGCGCAGCGCGTCGCCGACCGGCGCGGCATGTCGGTCGTGCGCTCGCTCGTGGGCCACGGCGTGGGGCGCGTCTTCCACGCGGCGCCCGCGGTGCCGCACCACCGCGAGTGGGGCGCCCGGGCGGCGGCCAGGGGGAGGATGGCCCTCGGGCAGGCGTTTACGATCGAACCCGTCTTGACGCTCGGGCGGGCGGCGGGGGGCCGGCTGGCGGCGCCGTGGCCGCGCGACGGGTGGACGCTCGTGACGGCGGACGGGTCGCTGGCGGCGCAGTTCGAGCACACGCTGGTGGTCGGGGAGGGCGGGGCGGAGGTGCTGACGCGGCGCGAGGGGGAGAGGATAGGCGGCCCGGCGATGTGACAAGCCCCTGCGAAAGCAGAGACACGCGGCGACGGCCGACGACGGCCGGCAAGCGAGCGAGCGATCCCGCCGCTTTTTGAACAGTCGGAACCCCCTTGAACTCTGAGGTCTAGTCTCACAATGACTCGCTTCCGGACCATCGACAGACACAACGACATCCACACTTGACCCGGCGCTCCCCTCTCTTTCGACCACCCCCCACGTTTGAAACAAAAACAGAAACGAAGCCTTGCCCCCCTCCCTCTCTTCCCCATCCGTCGGCGACATTGACCTTGCGCCTCGCGCCGATCGCCATGCCGGGCAATGAGCACGAGCGCTCCAACAACAGCCACGACGGGAGGCCCGCAGCAGGAGAGGAGGCTCCTTCCGCCATTGCGCGCGCCCGCCCCCCGGTGCCCGCGATGAGCAGCAGCGGCGGCGGCGGCAGCGGCGGCGGCGGCGGCGGCGGCGGCGGCGCGGCCGTGCTCGCCGGACCCTCCGACCTCTTGCGGCGCCCGGCCAGCGCGCCGCCCGTCGGCACGGCGGCGGCGGCCGTGACCGCCGCCCGCGCCGCCACATCAGCAGCCGCGGCGGCCGCCGCACCAGCGTCGGGACCAGCAGCAGCAGCAGCAGCAGCAGCAGGCCCTGCCTCTGCCGCCGCCGACGCCGACGCCGCTGCCAACGCTGCCAACGCCGCGCCGGCCGCGGCCCTGCCCCTGCGCCAGGAGGGCCTGCGCGCGGGCGAGGACTTTGTCCTCGTGTCGGCCGGCGCGTGGCAGCAGCCGGCGGCGTGGCACGGCGGCGGGCCCGCGGTCGCGCGCGCCCCGACCGCCGCCGCCGCCGCCGCCGCCGCCGCCGCCCGCACTCCGTCCAGCGCGGCCAAAGCCGCCACCGCCGGCGCCGCGTCGCCGCCCTCGTCCAAGCGCGCGCGCCTGCTGCCCGCCCACCACCGGCCCGCCGCCGAGCCCGAGACGCAGCTGATCGTGTGCCTGGAGCCCGAGGCCGGCGGCGCCGGCCCGGCCGCCCAGCAGCAGCAGCAGCAAGGGCAGCAGCAGCAGCAGCAGCAGCAAGGGCAGCAGCGGCCAGCCCCGCCGCCGCCGCCGTCGGGCGACCCCAACAGCGCCGCCGCCGCCGCCGCCGAGCAGGTCAACGGCCGGCTCGTGTCGCTGCCGCAGTCGGCGACGCTCGCCGAGCTCAAGGCGGCGGGCCTGGCGGCCTGGGGCCTAGACGCTTCGGCTGTCGGGGACGACTACCGGCTGTGGGAGTACTTTATGCAGAACGCCGGCAAGAATTTTGAGGAGGAGGACGAGGACGACGAGGACGAGGAGGACGAGGGCGACGGCGGCGACGACGGGGACGAGCAGGACGATGGCGGCGGCGGCGGGCGGCGGGCGGCGGCGAAGGGGGCGGGGGCGGCGATCGCGGGCGCCAACAACGAGGACGCCGACGACGCGGACGCCGGGCGCCAGCGCCGCGGCCGCGCGCTCGCGCGCCGGCGCGTTGGCTCGTCCCACCTGATCGACGGCCAGCCCGTGCTGCTGCGCCACGTGCGCGCCGCCCCGCCCTCGCCCCCGCCGGGCGCCGGCCGGGGGGGGCGCCCCTCCTCCTCGCGGCTCGGCGACGACGGCAGCGGCAGCGGCGCCGCCAATTTCGAGCTGCTCGAGGCGGACGACGGCGAGGACGCGGCGGCCGCGGGCATCCTGGCCATCTTTGGCGACGACGACGACGACGACGGGGACCCGCTGCTTGCCGCCGGCAGCCTGGACGTGTGCCGAGGGCCCGCGGCGGCGTCGGGCGCGGCGCTGGCCCCGCTCGCGACGGGCGCGCGCTCCGCCGCCATTGATTTCGTCGAGCCGATCGTCGGTCCCTCCTCCGCTTTGCAGCCGCGCGGCCGCCGCGCGTCGTCGCCCGGCTCGCCCGCCCCGCGCGCCGCGCGCACGGGCTCCTCCCCGCTCAGCCCGCGCGCCACGCGCTTCGGGCGCGTCTCGGCCGGCCGCGCGGGGACGCCCCCGGGCGGCGGCGGCGGCGGCGGCGGCGGCGGCGGCTCCAACCGCCACCACCGCTCGCCCTTTTTCGGCACCGGCGGCGGCGGCGGCGGCGGCGGCTCGTTCCCGGACGACGCGCTGGTCGAGCGCGCGGGCGCCCTGCCCGGCCTCGCCGGCCTCTCCAACCTGGGCAACACCTGCTTCGCCAACTCAAGCCTCCAGTGCCTGCTGCACACGGTGCCGCTGCTCCGCTTTTTCCTCTCGGGCGAGCACGAGCGCCAGCTCAACCGCGACAACCCGCTCGGCCTCGGCGGCGCGCTGGCCGACGCCTTCGGCGCCCTCGCCGAGAAGGCGTGGCGCGGCGGCGTCGGCGCCGTCGCGCCGCGCGCCTTCAAGGCGCGCATCGCAGAGTTTGCGCCGCGCTTTACTGGATACGCGCAGCACGACAGCCAGGAGCTCTTGAATTTCCTGCTCGACGGCCTCCACGAGGACGCGAACCGCGTCCGCTCAAAGCCGTTTGAGGAGCTGCGCGACTCGGCGGGGCGGCCCGACGGCGAGGTGGCGGCCGAGGCGCGGGCCTACTACGTCGCGCGCAACGACAGCGCCGTTGCCGACGTGTGCCGCGGCTTCCTCAAGAGCACGCTCGACTGCCCCGACTGCGGCGGCCGGTCGACGCGCTTCGACGCCTTTCTCGGGTGCCTGTCGCTGCCGCTGCCAGAGTCGCTTTCGCGCCGGGCGCTGCCCATCCTGGTGCGCGTCGACGGCTCGGCCCCGCCCGTGCAGTACGGCGTCGAGCTGCCCGCGTCCGGCACGCTGGCGGACCTGTACGCCGCGCTCGTGCGGTGCGCGGGGCTGCAGCCGCACCTCGAGGCGGCGGCGGCGGCAGCAGCGCGCGAGGCGGCCTGCCGCGGCGAGGAGGGCGGCGACGAGGCGCCCGACGGCGACAAGGCAGCTGCCGCCGCCGTGCGGCCGGAGGACCTCATGGTCGCCGCCTCGCTCGGCTCGGCGGGCGCCATGGTCGGCGGCGGCGGGCGCGCGGGCGGCGGCCCGTACCAGGCGGGCGGCAACGGCCCGTCGTTGTCGTCCTCGTCAGCGTCCCGCGGCCTGCTCGTGCACGCCGACCCGGCGGCGCGGCTGGTGGACGTCCCGGGCGCCGGCGGTCCCGGCGGCGGCGGGGGCGGGGGAGGGACGCTGCGGACGTCGCTGCTGGCGGCGGCGGCGGGGGCGGCGGGGGCGGACACGCTGCTGGTGTACCTGTACGGCAGCGTGGAGGAGGGGCCGCGGGCGGGCGTGGCGGCGCAGAAGCGGCGGGCGACGGCCAGCGCGGCGGCGGCGGCGGCAAGGGCTGCGGCGGCGGTCGGGGAGGCGGCAAAGGCGGCGGCGGCGGCGGAGGACAAGGCCAAGACGGCTGCAGCGGCGGAGGTCGAGGCCAAGGCGGCGGCCGCTGCAAATGCGGGCGAGGAGCCGGCGGACGCGGCGATGGCCGAGGCGGACAAGGGCGGCAAGCAATCGGAGGAGGCCAAGGCGGCGCTCGCCGCGCCCGCCGCGCCCGCTGCGCCCCCGGCGCTCAAGCCGCCGGTGCCCCCGCGCCAGATCGTCGTGTGGCACCGCCGCGGCGCCATGCTCCCGCGCTCGCGCCAGAACCACTACTCCGCGCCGCTGCTGCTGTTCGACGCCCACCGGCCGGAGGACCACAGCGAGGAGGAGAAGGAAGAGGGCGAGGGAAACAAGGGCGCAATCGCCGCCGCCGCCTCCGCCCCCGCCCTTGCCGCTGCCAATGCCTTGCCCCCCCTGTACGAACCCGAGGCGCACATCCTCGCGGTCGAGATCGAGCCGCCCGCCCCAGGCCCCACCTTCGGCGTCGGCGGCGGCGCGACCCTCGGCGCCGCCGCGCGCACCGAGTACCTGGTCTCCCGGCGGTCGCCGCTCTGGCGGCGCGTCGCGCGCGCGCTGCGGCCTTTCCGCGCGGGCGTCTCGGCGCCCGAGCCCGAGGAGCAGCAAGACGTGGGGGCGGGGGCGGGCGGCGGCGGCGGCGGCGGGGACGAGTGGTGGGGCGTCGCGTCCCTGGCCGAGGACGCGGGGGGGTTCGCGCCCATGGACGCCGCGACCGAGCCGGAGGGCGATGGCGGCAGCGCGGGCAAGGCCGGCGGGTGGGGCTCGGCGCAGGCGTCGCCCGACGGGCCCAACGGCGGCGGCAAGGCCGACGGTCCGACGCCGCCGGCCGTCGCGAGCGCGGCGGTGGGCGCGGCGCTGGCGGCGGCGGCCGGCGCGCGCGCCGCCGCCGCTGCCGCCGCCGCCGCCGCCGCCGCCCCTGCAGCCAGCGGGCCCATCCCGGCCGTGCCGCCGCTCGACATCTGGCAGCGCCAGAGGGAGGCCGAGCAGGTCAAGGTCGCCGGCATGGGCCTCGCGCCGCCGCCGACGCTGATGGCCGGCGGCGGCGGTGGCGGTGGCGGAGGCGGCGGCGGCGGCGGCGACAGCGGCCGGGGCGACGCCGGCGTCGCGCCGGCGCCCCCGGCGGGCCCCCGTCCCCCGGGCCTCGGGCGCGCCGTCCTCAAGCTGGCCGCCGGGCTCGGCGACACCTACCTCGTGCACTCGTGGGACCGCGCCCTCTTCCACCCGGAGAACCGCGCGCACGACACGTTCGTCCTAGAGTGGGGCGCGCAGGAGGGCGCCGCCGTGCTGCCCGCCGCCGCCGCAGAGGCCGTGACGCCGCGCCAGCGGGCGGCGCTGCTGCGGGCGCCCGCCGTGCCCTGCCCGGGCATGTACGTCGCGCCCGACGCCGCGGCCGCCGCGTGGGCCCAGGGCGGCGGCGACCCGTTCGCCCCGGACCCCGCCGACGCGACGACGGGCGCAGGAGAGGCGGAAGCAGATGCGTCGGCGGCGGCGGCGGCGGCCGAGGCGGGCGGCGGCGGCGGTGGCGGCGGCGGCCCTTCGCCGCCCCCGCTCCGCCTCGTCTGCGCGGGCTTTGACGTCGCCTCGCTCGACCAGCCGCTCCTACACGCCAGCGCCGTCGCCCTGCGCCGCGTCCTGGCGTCCGAGGCCTCGGCCGCCCACGCCTCGTCCCCGCGCGCGCGCGCGCGCGCCCGCCCGCCCGTCCCCCTGTCGGCGTGCTTCTCCGCATTCCTGTCGCGGGAGCGGCTCGAGCGCGGCGAGGAGTGGTTCTGCCCCTCCTGCAAGCTGCACGTGCAGGCGCACAAAAAGTTGGATTTGTGGGAGCTGCCCGAGGTGCTGATCGTGCACCTGAAGCGCTTCTACTTCGTGGGCATGTCGCGCGGCAAGATCGAGACGCCCGTGGACCTGCCGCTCGAGGGCTTGGACATGCGGCCCTACGTGATGCGCGCGCGCGGGCGGTCGCCCTCGTCCTCGGGCGGCGGAGGCGGCGCGGCGTCTGTTGCGTCGTCAGGCGGGGGGGCGGCGGCCGCGGGGGCGCGCGAGCGGGCGGCGGGCGGCGAGGGCGGCGGCGGCGGCGGCGACGGGGCAAGCATGGACGAGGACGTGGAGGACGAGGAGGACTACGTGTACGACTGCTACGCCGTGTCCAACCACTACGGCGGCACGGGCGGGGGGCACTACACGGCCTACGCGCGCCTGCCGGCCGACCCTGCTGCTGCTGCTGCCTCGGCGGCGGAAGGGGCGGCGGCGGGCGCAGACGGCGCGTCGGCGGCCGCGGCGCCCGACGCGGCCGGCAGCGGCCCCTCGTCCTGCCCCTCCGGCTCGCGTCGCCGCCCCGCCCCCCCGCTCGGCCGCTGGTACCACTTTGACGACTCGCGCGTGTCCCCCGTCGAGGGCGACGACCCGCGCGCCGAGGTGGCCTCCAGCGCCGCGTACGTTGCCTTTTACCGACGGCGGAGCGCGGCACGGCGCGACGCGGGCGGCAGCGGCGCGGGTGGCGGCGGCGGCGGCGGCGCAGGCGCAGGCGCGGGCGGGCTGCTGGCGCTGGCGGCGGCGCGGCGCGCCGAGCTGGACCGCCGCGAGGGGGCCGAGCGCCCCAGGCGCGAGGAGGCCGAGGCGGAGGAGCGGCGCAAGCGCGACGCGGCAGCCACGGACATCGTCGCCTCTGCGGCAGCAACGACCGGCGACGCGCTGCCGCCGCCGCCGGCGCCGCTGCTGCTTCCGGCGCCGCCGCCCGTCGTGGCGGCCGCGGCGGCGGCGGCCGCGCCTCTCGCCCTGCCGCTGCCGCCGCCCCTGGCGCCGTCCCCCGTGGCGACGACCGAGACCACGGGCGCCGTCACCCCGCCGGGGTCCAGCATCGGCGTCACGGGCGTCGCGCAGGGCCTGCAGGCGCTGCAGACAGGAACGCCCGCCGCCGCCGCCGCTGGTGCCGCCGCCGCTGCCGGTGCCGCCGCTGTCCTCGGCGCTGCCGCCGCCGCCATCGGCGCCGTGGCCGCGCTCGCCGCGGCGGCCACCGACGACGACGACGCCACCTCCCCGTCGCACCACCACGAGACGGCGGTGGCCGCCGCGGCCTGGCAGCCGCCGCCCTCGTCCTCGGCGCGCCCCGCCGGCGCCGCCGCCGGCCTCGCCAGCATGGCGGCTGCGGCTGGCGCCGCCGCCGCTGCGGGGCGCCCGGGGAGCGGCGCCGCGCCCGCCGCGCCCGCCGCGCCCGCCGCCGCCGCGCCCGCCGCCGCGCCCGCCGAGGCCGAGGACGTCGAGATGGCCGAGGGCTGAGTGGGAAGAGGCGGTCGTCGCGGAATAACCGCTGCTAAAAGTGAGCTAGAAAATCCAGTGTTATTGCGAGAAAGATCGCGGGCGCAAACTCATTTAGAACCTCAAATCTCAAACTACATCCGCACCACAGCGTTGGTGCTGAGCTTGAGCGACGTGTTGAGCGTCCCCGGCACCCACCCGTTGTTGAACACGTATGAGAAGGCGCCCATCTCCCCGTCGCGCGACGCGTCGTACGTCAGCACGGGCAGGCCGTCGTCGGCGAGGATCACCTTCTCCGCGGCCGCCCCCGCCGCCGCCGCCCCGCCCTCCCCCGCCGCCTCGAGCGCCGCCGCCATGGCCGCCGCCGCCGCCACCGCGTCCGCGCGCTTGGCCTCGCGGTCCTCGCGCAGCAGGCCCGCCACCATCTCCAGCAGCGCCCCCTGCTGGAGGGCCGGCACCTCGCCCGCCGGCCGGCAGAAGGCCAGCTTGCCGCGCGCCACGTAGGCCACGTGCGACGGCCACCCCTCTAGGCCGTCGAAGATGTGGGTCGCGTAGACCACGCAGGCGCCGCGCTCGGCGCACTCTTGCGCCAAGAAGTCCATCAGGCTCGCGCGCCCCAGGACGTCCAGGTCCACGGTCACCTCGTCGAGCAGCAGCACGCGAAAAGGGCGCATCAGGCCCGCGGCCACCTGCACGCGGCGCCGCTGGCCGTCCGAGACGCGGTGCATGCGCCACTCCGGGTCGATGTCCAAGACGTCGAGCAGCCGGTCGCGGCGCGCCGGGTCGGCGCCGGGCACCGAGTCGAGCAGGCGGCGCGCCGGGAAGTCGCCCGTGAGCGGGACGCCCGCGCCGGCGAACGCGACGTCGCGCGCCCAGGAGCCGCCGACGTAGGCGAGGTCGCCCGTGGTGGTGAGGCCCGTGTCGTGGAAGGGAGGGCGCCCGAGGACGCGCACGCTGTCCTGGCTGACCATGTGCTTTCCGGCGAGGATGCGAAGCAGCGTCGTCTTGCCGGCGCCGTTGGCGCCGAGCAGCAGCACGCGCGCGCCGCGCGGCAGGGCGAGGCGCATGCCCGAGATTAGGGGCGGCAGGCCCGGGATGGGCCGGCCGTCGAGGCCCGGGTAGGAGAACTCGAGGTCGAGGACCTCGACGGCGGGGGCGGCGGGGTCCTCGTTGCCGCCGTTGCCGTTGCCGTTGTTGGCGGCGGCGGGCCTCGGCGCGGCGGCGGCGAGCGCGGGCGACGGCGCGGCGCCGGCCCCGGCCGCCGCCGCCGCCGCCGCCTGCTCGGCCTGCTCGCGCTTGAGCCGCTCAAAGGGGCCCTCGCTGGGCAGCACGGCCGCGGACGCCGCCTTCAGGCCCGCGCCCTGCGGGTGCGTGACCGCGACGGGCACCGGCATCGTTCGATCGCCGGGTGGGGTTTTGGGGGTGGTTGCGGGGCCGCGTTTCGAGGGCCACAGAAGGTTGAAGGGGTGGAGTTTACCGGGCAGGCGGTCTTCCGTCGTCCTTGCGGAGCGATCGAGCGAGTGAGGAGGGGTTGATCGATGGAATCGATGGATTACTGTGAGCGTATGTGAGTGCAGGGATGTGGACTGTATACAATAGAGGGTGTCGCCACGCGTCCTATATCGAAAGGGCGGCGACCCGCCGGCTTGAACGGCGAAAACACAGCACGGCCGTCGAGCGCTCCCCGCTCGCCCGCGCTCCGAGAGCTCTCGCCCCCCCCGCCCGCCCGCCCGCCGCCTGCCGCCCGCCTTTCCGCCAACGAATGAGACAGCGAGCGACGGCAACACCACCACCCCGCTCAAGGCATCGCGTCCTCGATGCGCCTGAACTCGTCCTCCAGCAGCCGCGCGATCACCGCCGGAGAGTACCGCTCCACCATGCGCGCCCTCGCCCTTAGGCCCAGCGCCCTGGCCTCGCCTGGCCTCTCGACCACCCTCCGCATCAGCCGCCGGAGGTGCGCCGCCGACGGCCGCGCCCACTTTAGCGCGCCGAACGCCGTTTCAAGCCCCTCGATCGCGATCGGGTACCCCACCGACGCGTCCAGGAACTCGACCGGTCCGCTCCAGTTGGTCGCCAAGACGGGCAGCGCCATCGACATGGCCTCGACGTGCGGGCGGCCCCAGCCCTCGCCGCGCGACGGCAGCACGAAGGCGTCGGCGGCCGAGTAGAGAGAGGCGAGGTCGGCGATGTGGTCCGTGTGCACGTAGACGGCGGGGAAGCGGCGGTAGGCCAGGGGGACGGCTTCTTGTCGCTGCTGCTTGTCGTCGGTGAAGGAATCGGCCGCGCCGGCGTCGGCGTTGTCGGCGTCGGCGTCCGTGTTGTCGTCGGCGTGGGGCCCGTCGTTCCCAGCGACCGCGCGTGCGGCCACCGCGTCTTTGCTCCCCACTGCTGCTTCTCCTGCTGCTGCTGCCGCTGATCCGTCTCCGGTGACGCCGGATGCGGGCGCGCCTTTGGGCGTCTCGGGCGGCAGGCGCGTCTGCTTGGCCGACGCGGCGTCGGCGGCGTGCGCGCCGCCAGCGGCCGCCGCAGCGCCGCTGCCGCCGCCGCCGCCGTCCGCAGCCGCGGCCGCCGCCGCCGATGCCGCCTCGTCCGGCTTGCCCGGGATCAGAGAGACGAGCTGCGCGTCGGCCCACGCGCGCATCTGCCCGGCAAAGTCGCCGTTTCCCGAGAAGGGGCGCGTAAGGATGTGCAATTCGACGTTGACTTCTCCGCTTGACCCGCCGCCGTCCCCCGTCGTCGTCGTCGCCGCACCGGCGGCCGCCTCCGCCAGCGGCACCAGAAACTCCGTCAGGTAGGCGCGTAGCAGCACGTCCCACCCCTTGCGCGGCTCCCACTTAAAGCTGCTGAGGAACACGAACGGCTTATCGCCACCGCCGCCGCCGCCTCTCGCGCCGCTGCCGCCGCCGTCGCCGCCGCTCGCGCCGCCGCCCGCGCTGGCCGCCGCCGCCGCCGCCCGCTCCCCGCGCGGCCGCCCAAAGACGAGCCGGCCTGAGGCGGCCAGGTCCATTGCCTCTACAGCGTCGGCCCTGCGCGGTCGCCCCTCTTCTTCCTGCTGACCCGGGCGGCGCACCCTCGCCGGGTCGAAGAAGGACGTGTTGACGCCCTCGGGCACGGCCCGCAGCTTGGCGCGGTCGACGCCCCCCGCCGCGAACGACTCGGCGCCCCAGCGCGACGGCACCCACACTTCGTTCGCGCTGTTGGCCTTGCGCACAAAGGGGCCGGGAGGCGGCACGTGCGTCTCGTACATAGTCCGGATCACGACGTAGTCGTACGCGTGGCGGCGCGGGTCCGGAGGGCACGGCTCGCCCGGGGGCAGGCCCGCGGGCAGGCCGCTGAGCCGGGCCGCGCGCTCGGTCTTGTCGCGCCAGCGCGCCCACTCGGCGCTGGCGCCGGCGACGTTGGTCGCGAAGGTGTGGCAGACGACGACGGCGGGCCGGAGGCGGGCGCCGGGTCGGGAAGGAGCGTCGGCCAGGCGCAGGAGGTCGGCGCGGTCGTCGGGGCTGAGCGCGGCGACGATGGCGTCGCGCGCCGTGTCGCCGTGGTGGGAGGCGCGAAGCGGGCCGCCGTCGTCGTCGGTGTTGTCATCTGCGCCGCCGCCGCCGCTCCTGTCCGCCGGGCCCGGCGGCGGTTTGCCCGCCGCCGTTTTCGTCTTCGTGCCCGTGCCCGCGCGCGCGAGCGCCAGCAGGAAGTCGATCGCCTCGGTGCCGTAGCCCGAGGCGCTGAAGATGGGGCCGAACCACCAAACGGCGTGGCGCAGGGGCGGCGGCGGCGGCGGGGGGGCGGCGGTCGGGTTGGGGGCCAGCGGCGCAGATGACGACTGCTCCCCCGCCGCAGAGGGGTGCGGCTGCGGCCGGGGCTGCGACGGCAGCGCCTTGTCCGGCGGCGGCTGCTGCTGCTGCGGTCGTTGTGGCTTCGGGCCTCCCGGCACGACCGGCTCCCTGCGCCGCACCTCGCCGAGCAGGCCGGCGAGGCCCTCTCTCCGCAAGGGCAGGAGGGGCGGCCTCTTGCCGGCCGCCAGACGCGCCGCCGCCGAACGCGTCGCCGCCGCCCCTCGCGTCGCCGCCCCGCCCGCACTGGCCGCCGGCGCCGCGCGCCCCGCCCCCGCCGCGCGCCGCACGGCAAGCTCTACGGGCGAGCCGCGCGGCGGCGGGAAGATGACCAGGGCGGCCCCCAGCGTCACGCAGACCGCCGCGACCAGGAGCGCCACGCGCCGCGCGCCGGGCGAGGAAGAAGAAGCGCCGCCGCCGCCGCCGCCGCCGCTGCCGCCAAACCGCGCGCCGCCGGCGCCGCCGGCGCCGTCGCCGCCGTTCGCACCTCTCGGCGGCGACGGAGCGGCGCCGCCCGGCCCGCGCAGCCGCCTCCGGCCCGTGCGCGGGGTCCCCGCGGCGCCGCCACCGCTGTTGGCCGGCATGCGACGTGTGCGTCGGCCAGATCAAGGGACCACAAGACAAGGACGGCGGTTGTGTTGTCGCGGGCCCCACCACCAAGGGATGTTTGATTTTTTCACTTTTGTGTTTGTGTTTGTCGAGCGGGGAGGGGGTCCGAAGGGCGGTGGGCAGCTTGCCTTGTGCGGGCGGGCGCGTGCCAGCGCCCTCTATGTTATTCTCTAAGGTTGTATGCTAAAGGGCGCGGAAGAGATGATGGTCGCTCTCGCCGCCGCCGTCGGAGGAAATCGTGCGTTTTTGGGGGGGGGGGGAGGGAGAGAAGGGGCAGAGAGACTCCCCCGACCGACGCTCGTTCGTTCTTTTTGGCGTTTTTTGTTTTCGAGGTGGCGCGCGCCCAAAAGAGAGCGGGGGGCCGCGTTTATTTTCGGCCAACGCGGCACCTCCGTCTCCCCCTCGCCTCCCTACCGCGGCAGCCCCCCCGCCGCCTGCACCCGGTTGATGACGCCCTTGAGCGCCGGATTGTCCAGAACCTTGGCCAGGAAGGGCACTCGCCGCAGGTACGACAGCACGGTGGGCAAAAACTCGCAAAACAGCAGCCAGAAGCCGAACCCCTCGGCGAGCAATCCGATAACCGTCCAGCCCGCGACGACGAGCGCGGCGCCGCCCAGGTAAAAGGCCGAGCCGCGGCGGTTCTTGCGGCGGCCGAAGAACTGGACGGTGGCGCGGAGGCTGATGGTCATGGTCATGCCGGCGAGGAAGAGGAGCTGTTGGTTTTTTGTTGTTTGGGGGGACGGGAGAAGGGGAGGGAGGGTGAGAGGGCGCGCGATGGGGCGAGCGAGCGAGCGAGCGCCGCCGCTGATCGGCGGCGCGCAAGACGCAAACACCTCGCGAGAGCACTCACGTTGCCCATGGCCAGCAGCCCCCGGTCAAAGAAGAACATGATGCCCAGCGTCGTGAACAGGAAGCCAAAGGCCGTGAGCCCGAGCCCGATTTCTGGGGGTGGTGTCGATTTGTCGCGATTGGAAGGGGGAAGGAGAGGGGAGTGTGAGTTTAAACCTCTCTTTCGAATGGAAAAGCGAATGGACCCGCGGCCCCGGTTGAGCAAAGACTCACTCCTCTGGTCGCTCAGCATCCCCTCGGCCGCCCCGCCCCACATCCTGGAGCTTCGGGCTCGCACTCCTGTTTGGTGTCAGTTGTTTCCCTCCCCGTCCCTCTCGTGGGACGCGCGCGCCGTCGAATGAAGGGGTGAAGGGACCTCTTTCTGTGTGTGTGTGTCACAACGGTGAGTGATCGCAGTTGGTCGTATGTGTTTATCACACTCGGCTCGATGGGAGGCCCAATCAGCAGGCGGCGCGCGAGCTTTGCTCGGCGGCGCGCGGCGTCGGGAGCGCCCCCCGCCTTCTGCCCCCCCGCCTCCCTCCTTTCTCCCTCATCGCTCCCTCTCGCCTCCCCGGCCGCCGCCTACTCCGCTGCCACGAGGCCCGGCCTTGACGCCGCCGCCGCCACCGCCACCACCACCGAGCTGCGCCTGGCCGCAGCTGCCTTCGCTTTCGCCGCTTTCGCCGCTTTCGCCGCCGCCGCCGCCGCCCCTGCTGCCGCCGCCGCCGCTGCCATCGCCGCCGCCGCCGCCGCCGCCGCCGATCGCCGCCCCCCACGCCCGCCTGGCCTCGGCCACCAGCCTGCGCACCACGCCCGCGTCCGCGCACCGCCACTCGTCCTGCGCCGCCCGGGCGCCCGCCGACCCCAGCACCGGCCCCCCTCGGTCGCCCCCTCCCCCCTCGCCGCCGCCGCCGCCGCCGCCGCCCCCGCCGCGCGCCCGCGCCTCGAGCCGCGCCCGTCGCCGCCACGCACGCTCGACGGGCGCGGGCCCCGGCGCCGACGAGTGGACCTGCCAAACGCCGCTGCCGGCCGCCAGGACCAGCGCCGCCACGTTGTCCGGGCGCACCCCCCCGGCCGCGACGATCTTGAAACCGGCGCGGCCCGCGGCGCAGGCGCGCCCGGCGAGGCGCGCGAGCGTGGGCGCGCCCTCGGCCGCCGTCGCGCGCCCGCCGGACGTCAGCACCAGGCCGACGATGGGTTCCACGGCCATGAGGTCGTCCAGCGCGCGGTCCAGGTCGCGGATCAGGTCGAACGCGCGGTGGAAGGTGCAGGGGAGGAGGAGGCCGGCGTCGTCCGCGGCGGCCGTCAGGCGGGACAGCAGCGAGACGTCGACGTGAAAGCCTCCGCCGCCGTCGTCGGGCGCGAGGCAGCCGACGGCGACCGAGTCAGCGCCGGCCGCCTGCGCCGCGGCGATTTCGGCGACCATGATGCGCGCCTCGCGCTCGTCGTAGACAAAGTCCCCGGGCCGCGGCCGGATGAGCACGACCAGGTACGTCCGGCCCCTCCTCGGATCAAGGGCAACGCCATCCGCGTTGTGACGGGCGATCGCATCTCGCGCCGCGCGGATTAGCCCCAGCGACGGCGTCAAACCGCCGAGCGCGAGCGCCGAGCAGAGCTCGATACTGTCGGCACCGCCGCCGAGCGCAGCCAGCACGCCGTCGATCGAGTCGACGCAGATGTCGACGCGGATGTCGTGGTCGTCGTACTCGAAGTACGGGGGGTCCATGTTGGAACCGCTCTTTGGGTTTCGGTCGAGCGGTTGAGGGGCGCGCGTTCGATGAGACAGTGCTTCAATCAGCGGAAGCCAACGGCGTGAACAAGATTTTCCAAACCGGGCGGTGGGCGTGTCTATGTGTGTACCAGTCATCTATGTGATCTGGGCGGGCGAAGATGACGCAGGTTTCGCGGGAAATGGAAATGGAAATGCAAATGCAAAGTCCTCGTTGTCGGTTCGCCCGCCGCCCGGCCCGAACACGAAAAAACAAAAAAGCTAGGCGTTTTTTCCTGTTTTGTGGGGGCCAGGCTGCGGCTTTGCGCGTGTGGTTAGGACGCATGTCTGTGATGTGTATGAACGAGGGGGAAGGGGGTAAAGGCGGGGGCCAAACAGAGCAGGATCTAGCGAAATCAACGGACAAGGGGGCCGCCAGGAGAGGTCGAGGCGGGGGGGGGGCGGCAAGGGCCTGCAGAGGACGACGGGTGTCGCTGCGTTTCTATGGGAGCGGAGCGAACCGGAAGGGTGGGGCCGGTGATCTGTCGAAAGAAACAAGGTGTCAAATCCACAGGGATTTGTGTCAACGGCGGCGTGCGGCTCCGCACGACGAAACGAACAAAATTACGAGAGGGCGGGAGGCCGAGGAACATGGAGGCGCGCGCCCCGCGCGAGAGAGTCGCGCGCGGGCGGGGGACCGTCGCCCGTCGCGCCGCGACGCCAGAAGCGGCCACCGCCGGCCCGTCGTCAGCACGGAGCGGGGTCGGCCGCCACCGGCGGCGCGGCGGCGGCGGCGGCCCGGGCGGCGGCCGCGGCCGCGCGCGCCACCCGCGCCAGGTGCTCGCGCTGCTCCTGCTCGCGGCGCGCGCGGTCCCGCGCCCACAGCGCCTCCTTGTCGGCGCGGCCCATGCGCCGGTAGGCGGCCGCCAGCTCCGCGTCATGGTGCACGTTGTTGGGGTTGAGGCGGTTGGACAGGTTTTGAGGCGCGCCTGCGCCCGCGGCGGAAGCGGCTGCGGCGGCTGCGGCGGCTGCGGCGGCTGCGGCGGCTGCGGCTGCGGCGGCTGCGGCGGCTGCGGCGGCGGCAGACGATGGGGAGGCCGCCGCCGACGAGGCCTGGGGAGCGGGAGGCAAGGGACCCTCGAGCGCCGAGGATGCGCCGGCGTCAACCGAGGGAGGGGCCAGGGACGCGGGCGTGCAGGCGTCGTCGGGCAGGCGGGGGGGCGCGGCCGCGGTGCCGGCGGGCGTGGGCGGCGGGGCGATGGGCGCGGGGAGGGCGGCGGCGGCGGCGGCTGGGGCAGCGGCGGATGAGGCGGCGTCGCGCTCGCCCTCGTCGTCGTACTCCTGCTGCTGCTGCTGCTGGTGGTTCTTGCCCGCAGCGTCGCCTGCAGCGCCTGCCGCGGCGCTCGGCAGCATCCGATCCGCCGGACCGCCCTCCTCGACGGCCGCGCCGCCCGTCGCGGCGCCGCCCGTCGGTGTGGTGCCCGCCGCCGCCGAAGCCGCCGCCGCCGCCGCCGCCGCGGGCGCCGCCCCGGCCGCCGCGTCCCTCTGGAACCGCACGGCCAGCGGCCGGGAGCCCGTGACCGCGGGCGCCGGCAGGCCGTCCAGCGCCGCCCTGGCCGCCGAGGCCGCGGCGCCGCCCACAAAGTTGACGAAGGCGTAGGTCTTGCCCGGAAAAACGCGCGCGCTCTCGAGCGCGCCAAACATTGAGAAGAGCGCCTCGACGGCGGCGCGGTTGGGCTTTAGCGGCACGTTCCCCAGCCACAGGTGGCGGGAGGGGGGCCCGTCGGGGATGCCCGGGAGCAGGGGGGCGGCGGCGGCGGCGGCGGCGGGAGGCGCGGGCGCGGAGGGGGAGGCGACGGCGGCGGCGTCTCGCGGAGGCGGCGGCAGGACCGGCGGCGGCGGCAGGGGCGGCGCGGGCCTTGCGTCGCCCGCCTCCCCCTCGCGCTCGGCCGCGGCGGAGCGAGTCAGGGGCGACGTGGCGGTGGCGGCGAGCGCGCCGCTGGAGGGAGCGGGCGCGAGGGCGGAGAGGGCCGCCGCCGTGGCAGCGGCGGGAGAAGAGCCGGAGCCTGGCTGGGCCGCAGAGGCCGAGAGGGCGGCGCGGGCAAACAAAAGGGGCGAGGCGCCGCCGCCCCCCGCGGCCGACACGGCGGCGACGACGCCCGGCACCTCCTCTCGCTGCCGCCGCTGCTGCTGCCGCTGCTGCTGCTGCTGCCCGCCCTCGCCGCCCCGCCCGGCGGCGGCGGCGGCGGCCGCCCGCGCGCGCCGCTGCCGGGACAGCTCCGCCTCCACCTCGGCCTCGGCCTGCAGCGCCGCCGCCTCGTCCGCCTCTGCGGCGGCCGCCGCCCGCTCGGCGTGCCCGCTCGGCGCCCCCCCGTGCCCGCCGCTGCCGCCGCCGCCGCCGCCGCCGCCGTCGGCGCCGTCCTCGCCTGGCGCCGCCGCGTGGCCCATGGCCCGCCTGCTGCCGCGCAGCTTGGCCGCCAGCCTCCTCCCCCCGCCCGTCAGGGCGGGCAGGTCCACCCCGGCGAGCGCCGAGGCCGCGCGCCGGGCGTCGGGCGCGCGCCGGAAGTTGACGAACGCGTACTGGCGGCCGGGAAAAGAGGAGACGTCGTCGACCGGGCCGAAGCGCTCAAAGGCGGCGCGCAGGGCGGCGCGAGAGACGCGCGGCGACAGGTTTCCGAGCCACAGGTGGCGCGAGGCGTGCGGGGAGGCGGGGGCGTCGGCGCCGGGGGCGGCGGCGGCGGCGGCGTCTGCGTCGGCGGCGTCGGCGTCGACGCTGCTGCTGGGCGCGGGCGGAAGCGGGGCGGGGGGCTGACGTGGCTGCTGCGGCGGCTGCTGCGGCTGCGGCTGCGGCGGCGGCGGCGGCGGCGCGCTTGCGGCGGGCGCGGCGGCGCGTGCGACGGCGGCGTGCCCGCCTCCTCCGCCTCCTCCGCTCGCGCGCAGCCAGGCGATCAGGCGCTCCTCCGTGTAGGGCTTGGCGCCGCCGCCATTGCGGCGCGAGGCGGCAGAGGCCTCGACCGCGGCCGCGGCGGCCGCGGCGGCCGCGGCGGCCGCGGCGGCGAGGGCCGCGCGCGTCCCGCCCGGGGGCGAAGAGCCGAGCAGCGACGACGCCGCGCCGCCAAACCCGCCGCCGCCCTCGCCGCCGCCGCCGCCGCCATTGTCGTTGTCGTCGTCGCCGTCGCCGGCGCCGCCCCCTCCGCACCGTTCGCGGCCCGCGCACGGATGCCTACTCTGCTGCTGCTGCTGCTGCTGCTGCTGCTGCTGCGTCTGCTGCTGCTGCTGGCGCTGCTGGTAGTGGGGGGGGTGGACGCCGCCGCCGCCTTGCTGTTGCTGCTGCTGCGGTTGCTGCTGATGCTGCTGCTGCTGCTGGTGGTGCGGAAACGCCGGCGCCCGCTGGTGCTGCTGCTGGTGCTGCTGCATCATTGCGAGCTGCTGCTGCGGGCCGTAGGAAGGGCGGCGACCGAGGCGCGGCATGAGCGGGGCGGCGCCGCCGTGCTGCTGCTGCTGCGCTTGCTGCCGCGACAGCTGCTGGTGCTGCTGCTGGTGCTGCTGCTGAAGCTGGCACTGGGGCTGGTGCTGATGCTGGTGCTGCTGCGGCGGCAAGGGCTGCTGCTGCCGCGTCCCGCCGCCGCCGCCGCCGCCGCCGCCGCCGTCCCCGCCAAAGCCAAACCACGAGTCGCCGCCCGGCGGCGTGAGCTGCTGCTGCTGCTGGTGCCGTTGATGCAGCTGCTGCTGCTGCTCCTGCTGCTCGTAGTACTGGCCGTAGAACCGGTCCTGCCGCTGCTGGTGGCTCTGGTGGCGGCGGATGGCCTCGGGGGTCGGGGCGGCCGGGGCGCCCTCCGGCGGCGGCGGCGGCGGCTGCTGCTGCTGCTGCTGCTGCTCCGCGACCGCCGAGGACGAGGCTGGCAAGCCGGCAGCCGCCGCTGCCGCCGCCGCCGCCAGGAACGCGGCCGTAGGCGACACGATGCCCGAGTTCCAGGGACGGTTGCCGCCGCCGCTGCCCGTGTCTTCACCGCCGGGGTAGTCTGCGAGGCTGTCGTGCCACGCGGACGAGGCGGCCGCGCCGCCGCCGCCGCCGCCGCCGCCCGCGCCTCCGCCCGCGCCCGAGGCGGCGCTCACGCCGTAGCAGCCGGTGGCGAGCGGGCGCAGCGAGCGCCCGAAGGCCGCGATCGCAGAGTCCTCGAACGGCTGCTGCTGCTGCTGCTGCTGCTGTCGCTGCAACTGGTGCTGCAACTGGTGCACGAGGCCCTCTTGCGGCGTCGCTGCCCACCCGCCCGCATGCAGGCGCGGCTGCTGCTGCTGCAGCTGCTGCTCTTGCTGCTGCTGCTGCTGGTGCCGGTGCAGCTGCGGCTGCTGCTGCTGCTGCTGCTGCTGCTGCTGCTGCTGGTGGTCGGGCGCAAACATGCTGTGCTGGAACGAGTAGTACGAAAACGCCGGAGAGAGCGTGCCAAGGGAAGAGGCCAGGCGCAGGGCCGCCTGCCGCGAGCGCCGGGGAGACAGCAGCGCCGCGCCGCCGCCAAACGCGAGCGCAGCGGCCGCCGTCGCGCCCGCGCCGCCGTCAAAATTCGGCTGCTGCTGCCCATGCTGCTGCTGCTGCTGCGGCTGCTGCATGGCCGCGGCGAACGCGGCCCCGTTCAGCCCGCCCAGGCTCTCAAGAGCCTCGCGGTCGTACGGCGCCCCCTCGGCGCCCGCTCGGGGCCCGCGAGGCAGCGAGCCGGCGGGCGGCGCCCAGCGGCCGCCAGCAGAGAGGCCGTTGACGCCGCTGCTGGAAGCGCCGGCCGCCGATGCCGCCGCCGCCGCCGCAGCCACCGCCGCCCAGTCGGCCGACTGCTGTTGCTGCTGCTGCTGGTAGCGGGGCTCGCCCGGGATGGACAGCGGGCGCGCGCCCGGCAAAAAGTCGGCGGCCGAGCAAGAAGGGGGCGTGCGGGCCCCCCCGAGGCCGAGCGCCGCCGGCCCGGGCGGCGGCGGCGCCGGCGGGTGCCGCTGCCCCTGCTGCTGCTGCTGCTGCTGCTGCTGCTGCGGGCCGACGTTGTCCCCGCCGCCCGCGCCCTCGTCCTCCTCCTCGTCGCATCCGCCGTCGCCATCACCGCCGCCGTCGCCGTCGTCGTCGTCGCCGCGCAGCCGCTGCCGCAGCGCCTCGGCCGCCGCCGCCGCCGCCGCCGCGTGCATCGCCGCCATGCCCAGCCCCTCGAGCGAGACGACGGGGTCGAGGGCGCTCAGCATGGCGCCGCCGCTGGCCGCGCGGAAGAGGCCGCTGCCGCGGCGGGTCGAGGGCGCGGCGAAGGTGCCGCCGCCGAAGCCAAAGCCGGCGCCGCCGCCGACGGCCAGGCTGCTAACGCCGCCGCCGCCGGCCGCGCTGCCGCAGCCGCCGCCGCCGCCGCTAACGGCGGTGCCGGCGGCCGAGGGGGACGCTGGCGCCGCGCCGCCGACCGAGGACCACATGCCGGCCGCGCTCGCGTCGTCGGCGCCGCCGCCGCCGCCCGCCGTGACGCTGCTGCCGCCGCCCCAGAAGAGGTGGGCGGCGGCGCCGGCGCCGCGGTCGTCCGAGGCGCTGCCGGCGGTCGCCGCCGCCGCAGAGGCGCCGCCGAGCCCGCCGCCGCCGCCGCCGCCGCCGCCGCCGTTTGGCCCAGTCAGCATCCAGTACTGGCTGTAGTGGCTGGACGTGCGGCTCGGGTGCCGCGACGCCGACTCGGAGTCGGCAAAGGCGGCGCCGGCGGCGGCGGTCGAGTGCGAGCGCGCTGCGCCGTCTTCGCTTGCGTCGGCGTCAACGTCGGCGTCGGCATCGTCGTCGTCGTCGCTGTCGCCGCCCGGCGTGCCGCCGCCTCGCCGGCCGCCGCCGCCGCCGCCGCCCCGCCCGCCGCGCGCGTCGACGACGAGCGCGAGGCCCGGCGAGCCGCTGAGGCGCTGGCGCTGGCGCTGCTGGTCGCTCTCGCGGGCGGTCGCCGCCACGTCAGAGTCGGCCGCGGCGGCCCCGCCTTTGAGGCCGCAGCTGCTGCTGCTGCTGCCATTGCCGCCGCCATGGGTTTGCCGCCGCCGCTGCCGCTGCCCCCGCCGCCGCCGGCGGTTGGGCGCGTCGGGGCCGCCGTCGCCGCCTGTGTGCGCGCGCGCGTCGAGCAAGCGGAGGGTGGAACGGTTTTGTTTTTGGTTTGCGTGCGGGCTGAGAGGAGGGCGCGTGAGTCGGGCGGGACGATGCTGGGTCATCGCTCGGCGGGCAAGTACGCCGCGCGCGATTGGAGAGGCCTCGTGAGAGGGGGCGCTGTCTCGCGACGGCAAGAGGGGGGGAGAGGGAAAGAGCAGAGCGCCTCCCCTCTCTCTCTCGCCTCTCTCTCCATCCGAGGCACGAGAGAGCAGCCCCCGGGGGCGGTCGCAATCGGGCCAATTGTACGCCCTGTTTCTCCAGCCGGCCGGCGCGCGCCATGCGCACCTTCACTTGGCCCTCGGCGGGTGAGAGCTCTCTGACCTTCAGTTAGTGCGCTCGCGCGCGCGCGCGTGGTCGGACATCGGTCAGGTAAAGAGGCGTGTTGAAATGGCGCAGTGCGTTGATAGAAAATCGAGTTCGTCTCGGTCACGGGGCCATGAGTGAGAGGCGGGGCGGATTTGATTGTTGGGCGTCGCCGTGGTGGGCGCCCCCACCGCCGTCGTCTCTCGGTTCGAGTGCCGCCGCCGCCGCCTGCCCGCCGCGAGAGCGTGCCCCAGCCCCCCGTCCCTCGCGCCCTAGGAGCCGCCCGCTCCCTGCTTCAATTGGGAAAGTCGCACGCGGCTTCCGTCCTCCGTTCGTGTGGCCACACAGGTGTTGGAATGCCCGGCCTCTTGGCGCGCGGCCCGCCGCAGCTGCCGCGCCGTCGTGTGAAAGAGGAGCGCTCCTTCCGCCGCCCAGCCACCTGTGTCCTCTTTTCCCCGCCGGCGCCTCCGTCGCCACAGGGGGCCGCCTGGCCCGCGCGCTTCTCGGGTTCGGCCGAGAGTTCTGTAGCGGAGGCGATTCTGCTGTCGACGGAGGCGCCGGCGGGAAAAAAAATATCACAAGGTGGTGTCGCGCAGGAGCACGATGCTCTCTCATTACCACGACGGTGCGGCGGCCTGCGACGGGCCCGCGCGCGGGGAAGGGCCGGCGTCCGAGGGGCAAAACACCGCCCACGAAGCCCGAGCGCCTCGGGGTCTCGCGAGAATGAGGGGGCCGAGGAGGCGGGAGGAGTGAGGTGAGCGAGGGGAAAGGACGAGCGCCGGCGCCCGCTCGTGTCGCGCGCCCCCCGGGGGCGCCGTTGGCGCGGGGCGCGGGCGGCGCCCGCGCTCTGCGCGTGGAGGAGTTGCCGCGCGTCCGAATCGCGGATGAGGCCGGCGACTCGCGCGGCTCGGGCAACGCGCGCATGCTCTCGAGGCTCGACCCCCCACTGGAGCGCGCGGGGGCGGCAAAGGCCCCCGGTGGGGCGCCTCGAGCGGCGGCTGTGTGTGGGGGGGGGGGGGCCGAGCCCTCGAGAGCGCGTGCGCAATGACCGAGCAGCGCGAGTCGCCGGCCTCATCCGCATTTGTGCGCAAGCTCGCGCAGCCCTTCACGCGCCGAGCGAGGGAGCGCCAGCCCGACGCACTGGGCCGCAAGGACGCGGCGGGCGGGCGGCGACACGCACGCGGCGGCGGCAGTCGGTCGGCGGACGGCGGCAGGGCTCCCCGCTCGCCGCCGCCGCCACCTCCTCGGTAACCAGCAAAGCCCCCCCCCGCCCGCCCATCCCCTCGCCTCCTCATGCCGCCGCCGCCCACTCCCTGTACTTTGCGAAATTGTACGCCAAGCCGCCGGCGCCGAGCGCCGCCAGCGCGCCCGCCGGCATCGCCTTTCCCGTGCTGACGAGGCGCGCGCCCATGGCCGCCGCCAGCAGCGCCGACGCGCCCGCCGCCGCCGCGTGCCCCGTCTCGCCCTCCCCCCCGTTGATGAGGTGCGCCGAGAAGCCGTAGGCGGCCGCGAAAGCCACTCCGGCGACCAGCGATGGGACGGAGCGTTTCTTTGCGAACCCGATGACGCCGCCGACGCCGCAGAGGGCGGCGAGTGCTGTTTTTGTGTTTTCCGTGTTTGTTTTCTTGGGGGGGGAGGGGAGCGTTGAGCGTTTAGTGAACACAGGAGGGCGACGGGGGGCGCGCGACGTTCAGATGCGGGGCGTCGAGTGGGGGACGGCGAGTGATGGCGGACGAGCGATCGGCGATTGACGGGGACGATGGTACCGATGCCCGCGCGCCACAGAACAAGGAGACGAATCGGACTCACTCAGGTTGAGATGCGCCGAGCCTGTCGGGCGCGACATGGTGGACGTGTGTGTGTCTTTGTGCGCGTGCGTGTGCTTGCGTGCGTGTTCGAGGGGGGAAGGAGAAGAAAAATTGGTGTGTGCCGCTTTGCTCGCGCCGCAGCGACGACGCGCGCAGATATGCCTCTCGTGGCGCGAGGCGACAGCGGGCGACGGCGTGACGTGGCGGGCCGGCTTTTCAACAGTCGCGCTCTCTCTGCGCCCAAAGAGCCAGGCGGGCGGGTAGCGTTACAACGCGCTGCGAGCCCTGTTCAAGACAAGGGAGTGAATTGACAGAGGGGAGAACCAACCCCCAAAAGGCACCCGCCGGCCGAGATGTTTCGCGGCCGCCGTCTTCCCCTCTCTCTCTCTCTGCCAAGAACCCCATCCCCCCCCCCTCGACGCGCGACCACAACCGCTCAGTTGTAGTGCGTGCGCAGCTTGGACGCCACGTACTCCTGCTGGTACAGGTTGAGCGCGTCGACCACCACCTTGCGCGCCGCCTCGGCCCCCAGGATGTCGTCCACCTGCACCTCCTTGTGCTCGTTCTTCTTGTAGTCCTCGAAGAAGCTGTTTGTTGTTGGTGGTGTGTGGTGTGTGGTTTGGTGGCGTGTTTGTTCTTGGTTTGGTTTGGTGGTTTGGTTAGTGTTGGTTTGGTTTGGTAGGTCGAGCGCCGCCGTCGCGCCCTTCCTTTCGCCAGAATGGCAGAACCCTCACGATCCTTCCTCCCGCAAGACCGCCGCCTCAACAACAACACCCCCACAAAACCCACCGCTTGATCTCCGCGAGGCGGTGCGGCGGCAGCTGCCCCACGTCCGTGAAGTGCTTGAACTCGGGGTCGTCCGCGTGCACGGCGATGACCTTGTCGTCCTGCTCGCCCTGGTCGAGCATCTGCATCACGCCGATGGGCCTGGCGCGGAGGAAGGCCATGGGGACCTGCGTTGTTTGGTGTTGTTGTCGCGGTGTGGGTTGTGGGTTGTGGGTTGTGGGTTGGGGTTGGTTTTGTTTTGGTGGGTTGATGATTTGAAATTGGTTTTGCGGCGGCGGAGAAAGCGAGAAGGAACGGGAAGGACCCCTCACGCTCCCGTGCTGCTGCATCGCGCCGATGGAAAGAGCTCGTGAAGAAGACGAGCGCGCGACGGAACAAGCAACAACGGCAAACAAATTATACTAGAAACAAAAGAGAAGAGGGATCATTGCTTCAGACACCACCCACCACCGGCTCCTGCATCAGCACCAGCACGTCGAGCGGGTCGGCGTCCTCGCACAGCGTCTTGGGGATGAAGCCGTAGTTGTGAGGGTAGACCACGGACGAGTAGAGGATGCGGTCGACGTAGCACAGGCCCTGCGTGTTGTTGTTTGTGTTGTGTTGTTTGTGTGTTGTTTGTTTTGGCGGCGGCGAAAAGGCGTCAGCGGCGGGCGGCGGCCAAACCAAAAGCCGAGCGCGCGCGAGGCGGCAAACAGCCGAGCAGAAAGAAAGAAACAGAGCAATCCGAACGCCCCGAGAGCACAAAACCAACAACGCACCGTGTCCTTGTCCAGCTCGTACTTGACCTTGCTCCCGCGCGGGATCTCGATCACCGCGTTGACAAAGTCGGGCGCGTTCTGCCCGGGGCTCAGGTCGTGCCAGGGGTGCGACGCCGTGCCGCGGTTGACAAACGACATTTTGCTGTTTCAATTGCTCTCTCTGCTCTCGTTCCCGCCCTGTCTTTTTTTCGTTTCTTCCTTTTTTGTCGGCGACGTCTGCGTTTTCTTGGCGTTGTTTTTGTGGGTTTGTCGCGGGTGTGTGGTGGGCTTGGCGTGAGGGCGGGGCGCGGGGGGGCGGGGGGGGCTTGGGACTGGCGGGCGTGGGATGGATCGAAAAGAGCTCCACCGGGCGTCCGGCCGCGCCTAACCGCCGCCGCTGGCGCCACCTGCGGCGCCGCCGCCCGCACGTGCAGCACGCGCTCCTCTCCGCTCTCCCGCTCGCCCGCGCGCGCGGAAGCGAGGCCCAGGTCCCGCCGGGTGCGCGCGGCCCCTGAGCGATGCTCTGGGTCGCGATCGGCGATAGGTCTCGATGCGCTCGCGCAAAGGGGAGGGGGGTGCGGCGCAAGCATGAAGGAGGGAGGAGGACCCTCCCCCCCCCAAGAGCGGTTGTCCCTCCTTCAAGGCGCATTTTCAAATCGCGCGCCGTATGCGGCCACCACACGACCCTCACGGGCCGCAGGGGCACCCAACTCGCACTAGTGATGCAAGTAGCATCGGCGCGGCAGGCCACAGGCCGCACGGGAGAGCAAGAAGAGGAGGAGGAGAGGAAGGCTCTCGTTTGTTTGGGCGTCGTCCGCCTCACTGCTGTCCAGCGCGCGAGCAAACCGACCTGTGTTGTCTTGTTGCGGTGGGTCGCTGGATGAGTCAACGAGTGTGCGATCGAACGGGTGGGCTGGGAGGGCGGCACGCTCTTGGGCTTGCGGGGAGGCCGACGGCGAAGGATGCCGTTTCGCCGCCGCCGCTCAAAGTCGTCTTTGCCGGACGCCAACGCCGGACGCCGACGCCGGACGCCGACGCCGGACGCCGACGCTGGTGCTACGCACACAAAACGCGAGCGACGCGCGCGCACAATTCAGACCAACCCAGCCGCCACGCCGACTTGCACGACACATCCATCGACCTCCCGTCGGCCGCTTGACCGACCCCGTTCCTCAAGCGATTGGATCGGCAGGATTGAGACGCACTGAACCGGGAATCACACACCCCTCCTCTCCTGTCTCTGGCCCCGCCAAGCGCGCCTCGCCCGGTGGACCCCTACTCTATCGTGTGCCCGCCGGCTCTTCAGACGGGGGCCCCTGGGGGTGGAGAGAGAGACGTCCGCCCCCACGCGAGCAAAAACTATTGCTCCTTGCTTCCGTCAAAAAACACGCGCCATGATGGATCTGCAGCCGCCCCCCTTCCCCCCTCTGCCCTCGGCCTTGAACGCCGTCCACCAGGGGCCCGGCCTCGAGATGGCCCCCGACCGCCTCGCCCTCCGCTACACCGGCGACGCCCGCCACGGCTACGACGTCGGCGCCGCGCAGGCCGACGCGCCCGTGCCCGCCACCGCCCTGGTCTACTACTTTGAGGCGACGGTGCTGGGCGCGCGCGAGGCCGCGGCGCTGGCGGCGGCGGCGGAGGGCGAGGGGGACGGGGGGGACGGGGGAGGGGGAGCGGGGGGCGGCGGCGCCGGGGGCGGCGGCGGCGGAAACGCCGGAAGCGGCGGAAACGGCGGGAACGGCGGCAACGGCGGGAGCGGCGAGAGCCCGCCGCCGCCGCCCGCGCTGCCGTGCCGTGCGTCGATCGGCTTCACCGACCGCGCCTTTAAAGCCACCCGCCACCCCGGGTGGGAGCCGGGCGGGTGGGGCTACCTGGCCCAGGACGGGCGCAAGTGCGGCGGCGCCGAGAAGGGCGAGGCGTTCGGGCCGTCGTGGGGCGCGGGCGACACGGTCGGCGCGGGCCTGGTGCTGGCGACGGGCGAGGTGTTCTTCACCCTCAACGGCGTCCGGCTGCCGCGCCCCGCGTTTCGCGGCGTGCGGGTAGGCGGCGGCGGCGGCGGCGGCGGCGGGGACGCGGCGGCGGCAGCGGCGGCGGGGCCCGGCGGGGGGCAGGGGGCCGGTGGGGGCGGGCGCGGCGGCGCTTCTTCGGCGCAGCCCCCCTCGCCGCTGTGGCCGACGGTGGGGCTGCACTCGCGCGGCGAGGCGGTGCGCCTCAACTTTGGCGGCGGGCCGGTTGGCGGCGGCGCGGGCGCCCCGGCGGCGGTCGGCGGCGGCGCGGCGCGCGGCGGGCACTACCTCCTCCACTACTCGCCCGAAGGCGGGCGCCCGGCCGCCCTCGGCCCCCGCTCCCCCTCCGCCCCCTTGCCCGCGGCGGGCGCGCCCGGCCCCTTTGCGTTCGACCTCGAGGGGTACGCCGCCGACCTGCGCGAGGCGGCGGCGGCGGCGGTCGCCGCCGTGCCGCTGCCCGCGGCGGCGGCGCCGGCGGAGCTGGTGCGCGATTTCTTGCTGCACCACGGGTACGGCCGGACGCTGGCGGCGCTGGACAGGGAGCTGGCGCCCGAAGAGGAGGGGGGGGAGGACGGGGGCGGGGCGGCGAGGATGGCGACGGACGACGATGGCGGCGACGACGGCGACGGCGCGCAGCCTCGGCAGGGCGCCCGCTGCTGCCCCTCCGAGCGGGAGCTGCGCCTGCGCGGCTCGCTGCCCGCGCGGCGGCGCGTGCGCGCGGCCCTGATGGCCGGGGACGTCGACGGCGCCGTGCGCGAGGTGCGCCTTGCGTTCCCGCGCCTGCTGCGCGCGCAGGACGCGGCGCTGCTGACGGCCTCGCCGGATTTGCCCGAGGTGGCGCGGGCGGCGGCCGAGGCGGCGGCCGGGGCGGCGGGGGCGGCGGCCGGGGCGGCGGCGGCGGCGGCCGTCCCGGGCGGCGCCGGCTCTGCTTTCGTTCACGCAGCTCTCGACCCCTCCACGGCCGCGGCCCTCGCCCTCGGCTGCCAGAAGTTCATCGAGCTGTTGCGCCCCAAGCAAGAGCAGCAGCTGCAGCAGCAGCAGCAGGACGACAACGGACAGAGCGGCGGCGAGGGCGGCGGCGGCGACGTGACCGGCGCCGTCGCGTTTGCGCGCGGCGCGCTCGCCGCGCTCCGCCAGCGCTGGCTGCCCGTCCTGCTCGGCGCGCCGCCGCACTTGGCCGCCGACCCGCAGCACGGCCCGCTGCCCCCCGACGGGAGCGGCGGGACCCACGCCTCCTCCTCTGCCGCCGCCGCGCTCGCGCTCGCGCTCGCCGCCGCGCAGCGGTCCGAGGCGCTGGCGCGGGGAACGGTGGCGCTCGCCGCGCACGCACACCCCTCGTCCTCCCCCTTGGCCGCCCTGCTGGCGCCCGCGCGCCGCGAGGCCACGGCCGACGCGGTCAACTGCGCGGCCCTGAGGCACGCGGCCCTCGGCGCGCGGTGGGGGGCGCGGCCCGAGGCGGCGGCGGTGGCCGAGGCGGCGGGCTGGGCCGCGGAAGAGCGGATGCGGCGGCGGGAGGAGGCCGGGCGCGCGCGGGCGGCGGCGGCGGAGGGGGCGGGCGGTCCCGCAGCGGCAGCGGCGGCGGCGGCGGCGCAGGCGCCTGGCGCGGCGGGCGGTCCCGCAGCGGCAGCGGCGGCGGCGGCGGCGCAGGCGCCTGGCGCGGCTGCCGCTGCCGCCGCTGCTGCTGCTGGCGCCGCTCCCGCTGCTCCCGCCGCTCCCGCTGCTGCCGCTGCCACTAGTGCTGTCGCGCGTCTCTTTAGTCTAGGGACGCAGGCAATGGCGGCAGAGGAGGCGTGGCGGCTGCAGCAGCCGGCGCCGCCAACCGCCCAGGCGCCGCCGCCGCCGCAGCAGCAGCAGCAAGCAGCTGCGGCAGCAGCAGCGGCAGGGGAGGGCGGCGGCCTTGACGCCGCCTTTGCCAACCCGGCCGGCGACCCGGCCGTCCCGGGCCTTGCCGGCACCCGCCTCACCCAGGCCGCGCCCCCCCCTGGCGGCGACCCCGCCAGAGCGGGGGGCGCCGCCGCCGCGGCGCGCCGCCTCGCGCGCGCGCCTGGCGGCGGCGGCGGCGGCGGCGGCGAGCAGGAGCGCGGGACGATGCCCGACGCCGCGGAGGAGGACGAGGACGAGGACGAGGAGGGCTACTACGACGACGAGGAGGCCTTCGACGAGGACGAGGACGAGGAGGAGGACGACGGCGGCGACGACCTGGACGACGACGCCATGGTCGCCGCCGCCATGCAGGCGGCCGACGCCTTGGCGCGCGCGGGCGGCGGCGGCGCGGGCGGCGGCGGAGAGTGGGCGGCGGCGGGAGCTGGGGCGCGCGGCGGCGGCGGCGCGCTGCCGCCCGGCGGCGGCGCGCTCGAGGCGGCGCGGCCGCAGTGCGCGCTGGAGCGGCTGCTGCGCCAGGCGGCCGCGGTGCACGGGGCGCTGCGCGAGGCGCACGGCGGCCAGGGGGAGGAGTTGGCGCTCGACCGGTGGCTGCCCTGAAGGCAAAAAGGCATCAAAAAAAACGTTTTTGTTTCTTCGACACGCGGCGGCGTCTGCGCTTTTTGGTTTTCCCCCCCAATCGAGCGCACTTCGATTGATTGGCGGTGCGCAACGCCCGCCGCTGCCAATCAAGCAGAGCACGGAGCACCACAGAGACGCACCCGAAGGACGACCCGTTGCGGAGCGGAGGACGTTTGTTTACAAAGCAAGAGGAGCTTTCGAAGGGGTGGTTGTTGTTTTCGGGGGATGAAAACCCAAACAGCGACGAAAGGGGGGGGGAAGGAAACGCAACGAAATCGGAAGGGAGGCGGCGTGCGAGGCGGGGGGGGAGGGGGGGTCGAGAGACGTGTGGCGGCGAAACCAACAAAAAACCCAAACAAAACGGGAAAGAAGTGTGACGCGCCCGGATCTTTGGTGAGGGCGGAGGGTCCTTGGATAAAAAAGGGGGGTGGTGGGCGCGCGGCGGCGGGGACTGGGCGCGTGCGTGTGTCTGGGGGGGGGCAAGGGGGCTGCGGAGCGTCGCCCTCGTTTTTTTGGCGGTTGGCTTGGGAGGGGGGGGGGAAGGGGGCGGCGGCGGTGTCTCTCGGGTTTTTTTCTTTCTCCCTCTAAATCGTTTGCTTTTCCACTGGGGAAAAAGGACGCTC